>SDBT01001137.1_pt1 | contig 45877 bp, 59 predicted proteins | sample 2277101 | NCBI WGS metagenome assembly SDBT01 (sample SAMN10404973, study PRJNA504765) | marine sediment metagenome | isolation source: marine sediment core GS10_PC15, 103 cmbsf | place: Arctic Ocean: Southern Knipovich Ridge | collected 2010 | reverse complement strand
TCCCATACGCACGGAATTTAGGATCAAGATGTATTCTCAACATAAATTTAACCCATTTAGCCATCTCTCCCTGGCAGTCAAACATACCTACAACTTGTGCTCCTGCTGCCGCTTCCTTAGATTTTGCGAGATATCTCTTAACCTCTTCAGCATCTTCAGGAGATCCGTGTGTCATAAATAATGCAATTTTCTTGCCCTTGCATTGTTTCTCTAATAATTTCCTAGTTTTTCCATTCGGACCTGCAGCCTGGATTGGAAATCCAACAAAAGAAAGATCATAGCCTTCTAAGTCATTGACTTCATTTATTTTTTTAATCTCTTTTTCACATTTAATTTCATCATAAATAGCTTCAGCAACCTTTTTAGTATTTCCTGACCAAGATGCGTATGTAACCAGTATTTTCATTTTTTTATCTCATTTATTTTTTAGGCTATCAAGCACCCGAATTTTTACATATCATTAAAACTACCCCAGTTTATAATTGTTAATGAGCTATTATATAAATATTTTGTTTCATTAAAAAAAAGAAATGCTGCTATCCGCAGCATCCTTTAAACTCTTTGCACATGCTTTTTCCTTCATCTGTGCATTTTACACTAAAACCATCTCCTGTACAGTTTATAGTTGCAACTTCTTTTCCGTCGCACACTATTTTGCATTCTTTATGTTCCATTTTCTCACCTCCGAGTTTAATTGGGAGGTACTTTGGGGGATATGGTGGGTACCTCCCATATATCGTCTATCCGATATCGGTTAACCGATACTTATATATAAATATATCGTCTATCCGATATATAGATCAGAATAAATTATTAGTTTCGAAGACAGAAAGATTTAAATATATCCTAATAAAAGGATAATATTATCCTAAAAAAGGGAAAATGTTAACAAGAAAAGAATTAAGGGTTGTAGAACTTTTCAGAAAGGATATTTTTGCTAGTTATACAATCAGAGAGATAATGAAGAAGATTAAAACAAAATCTTATAACTGGATTTACACAACTGTAAAAAAACTAAAAAAAGAAAACATAATCAATACAGAAGAAAAAGGCAAAAGTACTCTATGTTCTATAAATTTGGAAGAAGAAAGTACAATTAAATACCTATCCTTCTTGGAGGGGGGTAATCCCTTAATTAAGAAAGCTCCTAACCTAGAGAAAATTAAAAAATTATTACCTTTTGACTATGACTTCTTTTTAATCACTGGTAGTTATGCAGATGGTTCATACACTTCAAAGTCTGACTTGGATATAGTTGTTGTTATAGGTGAAAGTCAAGATAAAAGAAGAGAGAAAACGTTTCTGTTAAACAAGTTATCAAATGAAGGGGACTTGATGATTCCTAAGCTTCATCCTTATGTTTTTACGGTGCTGGAATTTTTAGAGATGATAACTAATAAAGAAGAGAATTACGGAAAAGAGATTGTAAAAAAACATTTGATTATTTCAGGAGCTGAATTTTATTATCATATTCTAAGAGAGGCGATAAACCGTGGATTTAGAGGTTAAACAATATTTAGAAAGAGGCACTAATGAATTAAGATTGTCAATAGCAATAAAGAAGATATCTGAAAGTCTAGAGGAAAAAGAAAGATTAAAATTAAACAAAGAAGATACTTTTTATTCTTCAGTAATCTCCCATGCTTATTATTCTATTTTTTATTCTGCAAAAGCTATTCTTTTAACAAAAAACATAAAAACAGATTCACCCAATGTTCATAAAAAAACATTAGATGAGTTTAAAAAGAATTTTGTTGATTCTGGAATCCTTGATTTAGAATTATTGAAGATTTACAATAAGATGATTATAAGAGCAGATGAACTCTTATCTTTGTTTCAAAAGGAAAAAAGAAAAAGGGGGCAATTTGTTTATAAAACTCTTCCTCAGGCTAATGCTGAGCCAGCAGAAGAATCAATCGAAAATGCAAAGAAGTTTCTAATTAATATTAAACAGGTTATTGAAAAATGAAACGAAAAAAGCTCATGCTTTTTCCTAGTATAGTATTGTGCCCAATATATACCAACTAACATATCAGAACAAACTTGTTTAAAGAATATAAAAAACAAAGTTTTTAGAAATCTTAAGCAGAGCTTAAAATTTCTAAACCTTTACTTTTCTCGCTACACTCAAAGTAAAGTTTATATATAGGCTATCCGATACTAACATTATGAAATGCTGCGATATGAAGGGGTTCTTGTCTTATCTGATATTATGGAACCTCAGCAAGAAAAACATGAATGGCGTAGAGTTAGCTAATGAGCTAAAGAAAAGAAAAGGATCAAAGCCAAGTCCTGGAACAATCTATCCGGCATTAAAGGAATTAAAAGAAAAAGGACTAATAAGTGCAGATAAAAACAAAACTTATTCTTTAACAAAGAAAGGAGAGAATGAATTGAAAAGTGCGTGTGCTATGTTCTGTCAAACATTTTATGATATGAAGGATATGTTTAATTGTTGTAAATAAATAAATTTTGGAGGCAAAAATGACAGAAAAGAAAAAAGGTTTTTTAGGAAAATTGGTTGATAAAGTTGATAAAAAAATGGAAGAGAAAGCAAAAAAAGGAGAATGTTGTTGTTGTGGCGATGAAAGTAATGAAGAATGCTCCAATTAATTGTTGATTGGCTTGTGTATTCTGTTCTGAAATTAGATTCTTCTTCAAAGCTAGCTCAGTCTCTAAACTTTTTTGTATATGATTCCATAAAGATATTATTACTGCTGTTTGTAATGATAGCTTTTATTGGATTTTTAAGGACTTATCTTCCTCAAAAGAAGGTTAAGAAATGGCTTACTGGAATGAAGCTAGGTTTAGGAAATTTATCTGCTTCTTTGTTTGGAGCAATAACTCCTTTTTGTTCATGTTCTTCCATACCTATATTTTTGGGTTTCTTAGAAGCAGGAATTCCTCTAGGTGTAACATTTTCTTTTCTGATAACCTCTCCATTGATAAATGAATACCTAGTTGTATTAATGTGGGGCTTTTTTGGATGGAAAATTACTTTAGCATATATCATAAGTGGAATTTTAATTGGAACTATATCCGGAATAATTCTTGGAAAGATGAAACTTGAAAAACATCTTGTTAAGGATCTTATTGCAAAAAAAGTGGAAATCAAAGAAACAAAACATGAAGGTATAAAAAGCAGAGTTTCTTTTGGAATAAATGAAGCAACATCTATTACAAAAAAGATTTGGATATGGGTTTTAGTTGGTGTAGGTATTGGGGCCTCAATTCATAATTATGTTCCTCAGGAGGTTATCCAAAAAATAATAACTGCTGGAGGAATATTTACTGTTCCAATTGCAGTAGTTTTAGGCGTTCCAATGTATGGAAGCTGTGCAGCAATTGTTCCTATAGCTGTAGTCTTATTCCAAAAAGGAATCCCTTTAGGTACTGCTCTTGCATTTATGATGGCAACAGCAGCGTTAAGCCTGCCAGAAGCAATTATATTAAGAAGAGCAATGAAGCTAAAGCTAATAGCAATATTTTTTGGGATTGTCACTTTAGCTATTATATTTACAGGATATCTGCTTAATTTACTGCAAACATTTTTATGATATGGCAGATATATATTAATTTTACAAATAACTAGATGATTAATATGGCCAAACAAGATGAAACTACTGTTATTGGAACAACTATTGAAAAGAAATTAGGGACCTTTGAGAAATATTTAACAATCTGGATAATACTATGTATATTAGTTGGTATAGGCCTAGGCAGGCTGTTTCCAAATATTGCAGTAACATTAAACCAGTTCCAGTATGCTTATGTGTCTATACCTATAGCTATCTGCTTGTTCTTCATGATATATCCAATAATGGTGCAGATAGATTTCAGAAAAGTAATAGAAGCAGGCAAAACACCAAAACCAGTTGCTTTAACATTAATCATCAATTGGCTGATAAAGCCGTTTACAATGGCTTTCTTTGCATGGCTTTTTATGAGGGTTATCTGGAAATCATTTATCTCAGCTGAAATGGCTTCTCAATATTCTGCTGGCATGATCTTATTAGGGGTTGCACCTTGTACGGCAATGGTTCTTGTGTGGAGCTACTTATCCAAAGGAAACATGGGCCATACTTTAGTAATGGTTGCAATTAATTCTTTGACTATGTTGGTACTTTATGCACCGCTTGCTGGTTTTTTATTAGGTGTAGCAGCTATACCAGTCCCATTGAAAACCCTAGCTTTTTCAGTAGCAATCTATGTCGGCTTACCATTAATAGCAGGATATATCTCAAGAAAAGAAATTTTAAAGCGCAAAGGCCATACATGGTTCGAAACTAAATTCACTCCCCAACTTCACCTAATATCTATTGCAGCTTTGTTGGTAACATTAGTCCTTCTTTTTAGTCTTCAGGGAAGTGTTATTGTTAAGCAGCCTTTGGTTATTGGGATGATTGCTATACCTTTGCTTATACAAACTGTAGTAATATTTATCCTGGGCTATTGGTTAGCCAAGGTAATAAAATTAAGATACGAAGATGCAGCCCCTACTGCCCAGATTGGAGCGAGTAATCATTTTGAGGTTGCAATTGCTGTGGCTATAATGTTATTTGGATTAGAAAGCGGGGCAGCATTAGTAACAGTAGTCGGTGTATTGATAGAAGTTCCTGTAATGCTTGCATTAGTAAAAATCTGCTTAAAAACAAGGGGATGGTTTCAGGGTTAATTATATACGAATCTTAAGAAATGCCTTGGTTATAAAATTCCTTATAAGAAATTTGATAATCTATGGGCAAGAGGTTATTACTACGGTTCTGCAGGTCACGTATCTCAAGAACAGGTAAAAAGATACATTTTAGAACAAGAAGGAAAAGATGTATTTGAGTATGACATTTTTAACTGCCCTAAAAACTTAAAAGGGCAATTGAAAATTGGTGATTTTATGAAGTAAAGTTATTTCTCATGGGCTTAAATTCATTAAGATTTATATATAAGGAATATAAATAATAAGAATATGAAAGAATTTTCTAAAGATACAAAAGATTGTATTGAACAACTATATTCAAAAGAAATATTAAAGAATTTTCCCAACTATGCAAATTTCTGGAGTAAATTTATCGGAGTAAAAATAACTAAAAAATCAAAAAGACTACTACCTTATGGACTTAAATTTTCTTCTAAATTTAAAGGAGATAAAAAACAAAAAACTATTCTTTATGAAAGACTAACTATGGCACATTATCATATTTTTTGCTCTCTTGCGAGTGCTCACGAACAACTAAAGATATTAAATAAATCTTACAAGATTAAGAATTCAAAAAGAAAGTACTTTAAGCATTGGGAGGCTTTTGATTTAGCATATAGTCAATTGGGTACTGCAATTAATCAAGTTTATCATTTATGGGGTTGTTTTTTCTTGTTTTCTAAGGCTCTAGAGATAGAAATAAGATGTAAAAATAAAAATCGACAATGGATAACAAAAAAGTTTTCTGTAACTCATAAGAACTCTGACATTAAAGGCACAGAAAAATATTTAAGATATTTTCTGAGTAATCATAAAAAAAGACAGATTTATGAACCATTCTCAGAAGTTGTAAACGAGATAAATATCGTTAGAAACAATATTGTACATTTTTCTAAAACATCCCATATTAGCCTTGCTAATAAATTTCATATCCCTATAAGAATAAAAAAGAATATTTTATGGTCAAGAATGAATATGAAACAACAATTTAAAATACCTACAGATAAAAAATTAATACAAAATATAGAAATGCTTGAAAAATCTATTAATGAACTTCATACATTTATTATCATCAAAATAGAAAAATATTTAAAATCTAATGGTATATTTATTAATTATCAAAATGGAAAGCAAAATATGTCCTAATTGTAGCAAACCTATGGTTTTGGTTAGTAGTAAGGTAAATGATGATTCTATTGGTAGTGGGACTTCTGGCTCTTTTGATACGGGAGTACAAACTACTTATTATGAATGTAAAGAATGCAGTATAAAATATTAACTATATTCTTCTCTTTCTTCACAAGGAGTAAAGAAATGATAAGGAGAAGTTGCTCTTAGACAACTAACTTGTCCATTTTCAGCGACCTTTACATCAAAATATTTCTTAACATAAATCATTTGTTCCATTACCTTACGAACCAATTCGGAATCAGCAGTTTTAGCTTCAGCTTCTGATTTAGGATCATATGTTTCTATTTCAACTGTAACAATCCAATATCCATCATAAGGCAGTACTTCAGTTGTTCTTACCCAATGTTTAAGAATATCGCAAGGAGGTTTAATGCAATTTTGAGGATCTGTCTGAACATCTAACCACATTTTTTCTGTATATTCTTCTGCCCTATTTTTTGCCTGAGATTCTGAATTAATTGTACTACAACCTACAATCAGTATCAAACCAATTACTAATATTCCAATTGTTATTTTATATTTCATGTGATTCTACTCATATTAGCTTACAGTAACAGACCATGAGCTATCAGCATCAACATCAAGTAAATAATATCCTGATTGTGGGACTCTTGCTGCTTTTGAGCCATCAAAAGAGCCTATCTCATTTACTAACAAATCAATATTATTACCTTTTGAATCCATTAACCACACAGAAAAATGACCTGAACCTGAATGTTTAATTTTAAAACGTGCCAATCCCCTTTGAAGATAAAATGATTCAGTTGCTTCTTGACCATACCCACTAAAATATTTATTAGTTTGGCTGGAAGCATCACTATTTCCATAACTTAAATCAGAGGTACTGTAATCTTCTAACACAAAAATCTTATAGTAAGATACAACAAAAGGAATTATTAATATTACTAAGAGAAAAATAAGAACTTTAAGTCCATTAGATATATGGAAATTGTATTTTTTATTAAAAAAATTATTTGTTGGAGGTATAATTAAGATTCCCCCTAATACTTGCAATATCGCAAAGAAGATTTTATAAGAAAATAATAACGAGATGCCATTGATTAAAAGATAGACTCCAAATATCCAACCTACAACAAGACCAATAGTAATTTTCTTGGTTTCTTTATTTTTTTCTGCCATCTAACCTTTATTTTATTATTGTCCTATATAAAGTTGCCTATCTGTGTTGATTATTAGTTGATATTCATGTCACTTTCTTTAAGTAGATTAATAGTTGATAATTAGTTTATGGCTGATTTAAATTGGGATTTGGTTGGATTTGTAAAAAGAAGCAAAAATAGGCAAAAAGTATTAGATATTTTAGAAACGCCCTTAACTCCATCAGATATAGCAAAAAAACTCAAGATAAGCTTAACTCATGCCTCAAAAATAGTGAGAGAATTAAACTCTAAAAAACTAATTAAATGCTTAAATGAAGATTTAGCAATGGGTAGAATATATCAAAGGATTGAAATGGCAGAAAAGATTATTGAATATCTTAAAAAAACCGAATAGAATCTATGCAAAACTTAGCCCCAAGAAATTATTATACTTCTTTTAAAGGTTAAAAGACACTTGTGTCTCTTGCATAAACACTGGAAAGAGACACGGCATTCATCCCATGATTAAAAATCGTGGGTATTCTGCCTAACTTCTTATAAAAAAAGAAATAAGTAATCAACAGATTACTTTCTTCACTTCCTCATTTATATTGTTTTTCTTGAATACGCCGCCATTTATCTTCTGCAAAGCTAATCTTGCTGCTTTTATGCCGCTTAAGAACATACCACCAAATATTGGACCCATCCTAGGTAAGCCAGCAACACCGTTTGCAGCCATACCGGCAACAATAAGGTTAGGGTATATCTCTTTTGTATTCTTTATTGTAGCTAATTCTGCTTTTTCAATCCACATGCTTCCTTCTCTCCCTACAAAACCATCCTTAAGCCCTATCTTTTCAGAAACAACCTTAGCAACATGCGCATTATGCCCAGTAGCATCAATTACAACCTTGCTTTCAAGAGCTAAAGGATCAACACAATTAGCTGTTAGATGAGCAACCTGGTCCCAATTAATGACTACTCCTTTAATTCCATCATCCCTGTAGATTACATCCTGAACCCTGACTGAATTAAACATTTTTGCGCCATGCTCAAATGCCAGAGACAATAGCTTTGAGCTTACATAATAGCTGTCTGCAACATAAACATTTCCTTCTTGTTTTAACTTTATTCCAAATGATTCCAAAAATAAATTAGCAGGCTCTTCAACAACCATCTTAGGGAATAACATCCCACCTTGCCACATTCCACCACCAGGCTTAACATCCTTCTCAATAATTAAGGTTTTTACCCCTTCTCTTGCCAGAAGCATAGCAGCTGTTGTGCCGCATGGCCCTCCACCAACAACAATCACATCACTGGTTGTATATTCCAAGAAATCATTCATAAAACCTTTAATAATGGTTTTAGTTACCTCAGATTCTTTCAAATTACTTTTCATTATACTTCACCCCCAATATTTAATTTAGAATTAGTATCTATAGGCTTATTTAAATAGTTTACTATTCTAAATAATTTACTCTAATCAAAGAAATAAGCAACATAACACCCAACTTTTATCTTTCTATATCTCTTCAACCTTTTTCTTTAACAATTCCATAGGTGAATTCCTCATTAAGCCACTATTGGAAAGAACATTTATTTTTTGTATTTCAATAAGGCCTGAGTATTTCTCTTTTATTTTTGCAAAATAATTATCCAGTTCTTCTAATGAAGCAAAGCCAGCTATAAATATATTCGTAATATTTGTTTCTGACAGTTTAAAAGATCCGATGATATTAGGACTATCAAACAAATCCATTTTTGTCTTTAACCCTTTCTCAGTTATTTTCAATTGCACTATAGCAAATGCTTTTATTCCTATTTTTTCATAATCAATTATAGCAGAGTATCTCTTAATAATGCCATTATTTTCAAATTTCTTTCTTATCTTTCTTACAGCCTGCACAGAAATCTTAAGTTTTTTTGCAACAGACGTATCACTTACTCTTCCATTACCTATTAGCTCTTTCAATACAAATTTTTCATTTTTAGTGAGCCTAAGTTCCATTTCTTAATTAATGAACAGGAATTAGTTTAAATATTTAACGGTATTTTTTTATAAATAATAAATAAGGTTTAAAATATGAACATAATCAACGAAAAAGAGATAAACAAATCATTAGAAGAAAATAAAAACCCATCTGATGAAAAAGTAAGAGATATACTAAAAAAAGCATTGAAATTAAAAGGATTAGGCCTAAATGATGTTGCTTCTTTGTTGAATATCGATTCAAAAAATGAATATCTAATGAAAGAACTATTTAACACAGCTTTTAAGATTAAAAATGATATATATGGTAATAGGCTTGTTTTATTTGCACCATTGTACGTTTCCAACTATTGCTCTAATGATTGCTTATATTGCGGCTTTAGAATAAACAATAAGGATATGAAAAGAAAGATATTGACAGATGAGGAGATTAAGCAGGAAGTTGAAATCTTAGAAAAACAGGGCCATAAAAGGATATTAATGTTGATGGGAGAAGAGTTTAACAAGTATAGTTTTGATGATTTTCTAAGGGCATTAAAGACTGCTTATTCTGTTAAGACAACAGGAGAGATCAGAAGAATCAATGTAGAGATTCCTCCATTAAGCACAGAAGAGTTTAAAAGATTAAAAGAAGCAAAGATAGGTACATTTACAATGTTTCAGGAAACATACCACAAAGAAACCTATGAAAAGATGCATCCTTCTGGAAGGAAGTCAGATTATTATTGGAGATTAGAAGCAATGGATAGGGCACAGAAAGCAGGTATAGATGATGTTGGTATTGGTGTTTTGTTCGGGCTTTATGACTATAAATTTGAGGTTTTAGCTCTGCTTATGCATGCAAACCATTTAGATAAAACATTTGGCACTGGCCCACATACAATCTCCATACCAAGAATAGAGCCTGCACAAAATGCACCTGCAGCAAACAACCCCCCTTACAAAGTTTCAGATAAAGATTTTAAAAAATTAGTTGCTATCATAAGATGCTCTGTCCCCTACACTGGAATGATCCTATCAACAAGAGAATCCCCTAAGATGAGGAAAGAACTATTCCATCTAGGCGTAAGCCAGATTTCAGCAGGTTCAAAAACAAACCCTGGCGGCTATAATGAAGCAAAAATTAACCCTGAAAACAAAGAGCAGTTTGCATTAAGCGACACAAGGCCAACCCCCCTAGTTATTAAGGATATGATGAAGCAGGGCTTTATCCCTTCTTTCTGTACAGGATGTTATAGGTTAGGAAGAACAGGCAAGGATTTTATGGACTTAGCAAAGCCCGGCTTAATACAAAACTTCTGCCAGCCAAATGCATTACTGACATTGCAGGAATATCTGGAAGATTATGCTGGTGATGGAGCAAAAGAAATAGGGGAAAAGTTAATAAAAAAAGAAGCTGAAAAGATTAAGGATAAAAAAATAAGAGAAGAATTTTATAAAAAACTAGGAAAGATCAAAAATGGAGAAAGAGACCTGTACTTCTGAACTTAGTACTATCCTAAACAAAGAAGAATTAACTAAAAAAGATATCATATTTCTATTAAAATTAAATAAAAAAGAAGAGCTGGATAAACTTTTTAAAAAAGCAGATGAAGTAAGAAAAAAAAATATTGGCAATGACGTCCACATTAGAGGCATTCTTGAATTTTCTAATCACTGCAAAAATGACTGCTTATATTGCGGAATAAGAAAATCAAATCTAAAATTAAAAAGATATAGGATTAAACAAAAAGAAATAGTAGAAATTGCAAAAAATGCAGTAAATAAACTTGAATTTAAAACAGTTCTTCTCCAGTCAGGCGAAGATGATTTTTACACAACAGAAATTATAGAAGAAATAATAAAATCAATATTAAATGAATGCAATTGTAGGGTAGCTCTAAGTATAGGTGAAAGAACAATTGAAGAATACAAAAGATTCTATAAAGCAGGAGCAAGAAGATGTTTGATAAGGTTCGAAACATCAAATAAAAAACTCTTCAGAAAGCTACATCCTAGCTCTTCTTTAACAAAGAACTCTTTCGAGAAAAGAATAATGCTGATAAAAGAACTGAAGAAAATAGGCTATCAAGTTGGTACTGGCCCTATGATTGGATTGCCAGGACAAAAAATAGAAGATTTAGCAGAAGATATATTAACATATAATAAACTGGATATAAACATGGCCGGTATGGGCCCTTTTATATCTCACCACAATACACCCCTTGCAGGAAATAAAAATGGTACATCTGAAATGAGCTTAAAAATGATTGCTATTACAAGAATAGTCTGTAAAGATATTTTTATCTCTGCAACAACTGCTTTACAAACCCTAAACAAACTAAACGGAAGGGAACTTGCTTTACAATCTGGAGCTAATCTTCTTATGCCTAACATTACACCAAAAAAATATAGAGAACTTTACCAGCTATACCCAAATAAGGTTTGTATTTATGAAAATCCTTATGATTGTGCTAATTGTGTAAATAAGGTTATTCAATTAGTTGGAAGATATACGGGAAAAGGTTATGGAGACACTTTAAGAAAATGATAGTACAAAGAGACAATATAGGAATATTTGGGAAGGTTAATTCAGGCAAAAGCAGTCTGATGAATCTTTTAACACAGCAGGAATGCTCAATTGTTGACCCAAAACCAGGAACAACCGCAGACACCAAAATTACAGTCCAGGAAGTACATGGAATAGGGCCTGTTAAGCTTTTCGATACAGCAGGAATTGACGAACAGGGTTTATTAGGAGATAAAAAGAGAAAAAAGGCATTTAATGATCTTAAAGAGTCTGACCTGATTTTACTTATAATTGATCCAGCCACAAACAATTTGGAAAGCGAGAGATTGATAATAGAAAAAACAAAGGAGTATAATAAACAGCTACTTGTAATATACAATCTGTTTAAAGATGAATATAGAGATAAAATCAAAAGTATTGAGAAAGAACTAGATGAATTAAGATTTTTTAAAAAAATAACCCTTAGAGCAACTGATAAATCACACAGACAACAACTTCTTAACTTTATTCTTAATAATTTTGAATCAAAAAATCATAAAATAGACCTGCTGCCATTTATCGAAAAAGATGAATACTATATCTTAAATATTCCAATGGACGAAGAAACACCACCTGGAAGATATCTAAGACCACAACAACTGGTTGAAGAATACATCACAAGGCATTGGGCCTATCCAGTTTCATATAGGATGGACTTAAAAAAGGCAAGAAGTAATGATTCAAAAGAAGCAGAGAAAGAAAGGTTTTTGAATTTTCTAAACAATTCTAAAAAAAAGCCAAAAGCAATAATTACTGATTCCCAAGCTATAGATGTTATGGGTAAATGGGTTCCTGAGGATATTGAATTGACAACATTTTCTATTGTAATGATAAACTATGTAACAAAAGGAAGATTAAAGCTGTTTGCAGAAGGAATCAAAGCAATGGATGCAATAAAAGATGGTGATAAAATTCTAATTGCAGAAGCCTGCAACCATTCAAGAATTGCAGAGGACATTGGAACTGTACAAATCCCAAATTACATAAAAAAACATTATCCTAATGTTATCATAGAGCATAGTTTTGGCAGGGAATTTAAAGACAACAAAGATATAGAGAAATACAAGCTAATAATCCATTGCGGAGGATGTATGATTGATTCACAAAAACTAAACTCCAGATTACACGATTTAGAAGCCATAGGAATACCACTAACTAATTATGGAATATTCCTAGCTTACCTACAAGGTAAAGAAACATTAAAAAGAGTTCTAAAACCTTGGAGAATAGATTTATAGAAGATTAAACTCATTAAGAGCAACAGTTAAAACTTGTTAAGTTCTTTTGCCCTACGTAGTGGGCAAAATTTCGTCCGAAAAGTTCGAAAACTCGCCGTAAATCCAGTTGTCGCCGTAGTTTTAGATTTAATATACTCTATCAATTACGAAGCATAGCTGAGACTATATTTTATTTCTCGGGGCTTAATATATACCAAAGAATACAAATATTTAAATATGACATTCCTATTTATAGGATAGATTAAACCTAAAAACAGGAACATGTTAAAAAAATCATATAGAATATTGGATGTATTCGTTAAGAATCCTACAATTACCTATTTATTTGGCGAAGTAAAAGACCATATCAATAGTAAGTCTGAGAGCTATACATATAATTCTCTCAAATCTTTTGTTGAGGAAGGTATTTTAACCAAAGAGAAGAAAGGGGGATTGGGAATCTACAAAATTGCAAACACTTCTAAAGCAATTTCCTTTTTATCAATTGTTGCTGAGTATAAGGCATGGAATAAAAAGAATTTTCCAATTGATATTATTCTTGAATTGGTTAAAAAGATTAATATTAACTTTTTTGTATTATTGGTTACTGGAAGTTACACCAACGGAAATCAGACTTCAAAATCAGACATAGATGTAATATTAATAGTGCCAAATGATGCCAAAAAAATTAGTTCACGATTGAGGCATTTCTGTGAAATGAATATTCCATCAATACACTTATATGTTTTTACAGATGAAGAATTTAAACAAATGTTATTAGATGAAAAACATAATTATGGTAAAGAAGCTGTAAAAGACAATTTGATTTTTTATGGAGCAGAAGCATATTATAAAATATTATTTGAGGCGATGAAAAATGGGTTCTCTTATTGAAGTATATCTTGACAGGGCAAATAATGAAATGATGGTAGCAGAATCTTTGAAACGATTAAGTGAGAAAGAAGAAGATAAAGTAAGCTTTGATTTACCTGATGATATTAGTTTTTATAGTTCTGTTATCTCACATTCTTATTATGCAATTTTTTATGCAACAAAGGCACTTCTTCTAATGAAGGGAATTGTAACAAAATCTCCAGAGGTTCATAAAAAAACATTTGAAGAATTTAAGAAGAATTTTGTAGATACAAAAGAATTAGACGTTAGCCTCTTAAAAATATATAAAAAAATGATAGTGCGTGCTGATGAACTTTTGGAAATTTTCAAAGACGAAAAATGGAAGAGAGGACACTTCACTTATCAGACTATTCCTCAGGCGAATAAGGAACCTGCCGAAGATTCATTAAAGCATTCAAAGTATTTTGTATCTAATATTATGAAAGTTATAAAAGAATAAAATAAAGGGTGAAAATATATGAACAAAAAAATAGTTTTACTTTTGAGTTTTATTTTAGTAATGAGTGGCTGCGCTAATGAAACTCAGACAATTCAAAATGATGGGGAATTATTGGACAAAGGTGATACGCCCTTTTCATTAGAAATAGGGGATGAAATAACAGTTAATTGTGCACATTTAAGTCAAGGTCAAGATTTACCCTTGATAAGTATAGAAGACATGGAAGCAAATGAGATAATCTTTTCTCTAGAAAAGATTTCATGCTCTCCGGACAAAAAAGCAAAAATATTTGATAAGAAGACTTATAATGGTGAAAAAAAGGCGTTTCAGGGTATAATTTTCTTTGGTCTTGATTTCCAGAATGGAGTTAAAGGCTATTTAACAGACCTTTTTATAAAAGAGTTTCAAGAACAGGAAAGATTAAAAGAAGGGAAAGAATTGGGATGGCTTGAAATAACTGAATTTAAAGGTCAAGGAACAAAAACAACATCTCCTTTTGAAATTGGAAGTGAAGCATTCTATTTATTCGCTTTTTATTCCACATCCGAAGATAAAGCAGAATACTCTAAAATTAGTACTTTTGTTTATAGGATGAGCGATGATAATTTGGTTTCAAGTTTTGATTTGGAAGGTGCAAATTGTATAGGAGATATTTTAGGTTGTATAAATTCAGAAGGAACTTATGTTTATGAAGGAAACAATGAATATTATCTCAAAGTAATCGCGACTAACTTAGAAGAGTGGTCAATTGTTGTTAGGGAAAAATATAATCCTTAATTATTAAGTTAGCAAGAATGTTTAGCCCCAGAGAGATAACATATCAAATTTAAAATTTGGGTGAAACTAAGCGTAACCGTTAAACAACTATTTTATGTGCAATTTTAATCACAATATTTCTTCCATTCACAATCTTTGCATAACTCTTTAAGCTTATCTAATTTTAAATTTACAAGATTGCTGGCATCTGCAGCCTTTATCTGTTGGTTAAGACCCACACCAAGAATTTTCATTATCCTGTCATCTTTTTCCTTTACTTTCTTTTCAGAATCTGGTTTTTTTACACATCTGTCATCAACATTATGCGGGCAGGAACCACAGATAACACCAGGATAATCTACAACCTTAATAACAGGATTATCTTTCAGCTTCTTTATCACTTCATAAAAATTAGAAACAAAATCTTCACTATAGCCTTTGCCCTTAAAATACTTCATGCATAATAAATGATGCGCCCTTATATTCATCTTACACTCAGCTCAAAAACAACTAAATCATCAGGATTAGGGCAGCTTACCTTTATTTTACCATCTTTTTCCCAGGGAATCTTACCACCAAATCTTTTTGCAGTTATATACGGCCATAAGGTATGCAGCGCATAAGGGCATAGCCCTGTAAAAGGATGTTCATATACCTGGCCTTTTTTATGGCTGTAGTCACAATTACCTTTAACGCTGACAACTTTTATTACTATGCTTTTGCCCAGATTCTTTTCCATAGTTCTCAATTCAAGAATTATTTAGCAGCTAACTTATTACTTCCCCTTAACAAATATGGAAATAAAGCCATTGCTCCCACCATTTTAAGGGCATCCCCGATTATAAATGGAATAAGTCCTGCCATTAAAACTTTCCACAAACCCCAGGCAGGAAAGTTAAGCCATAATACAATCAATCCAAATACATATAATATTAATTCTCCAAGCAGCATAACAATTAATATAGATTTCTTTGTCCTGCCATATCCTTTCTCAATAGCTAAACCAACAAAATAGGCCATGAACAAAAATCCAATAATATAACCTCCACTAGGCCCCATAATAACTGCCATTCCAGATGAATATCCTGCGAAAACACCAAACCCCAAAATACCTGCTAGAACATACGCTAATATGCTTAATAACCCTTTTCTTGAGCCAAAAAAGAAAGCAACTACAAAGACACCGAATGTTTGCATTGTAATAGGAACCGGCCATAATGGGATCCTGATATTAGCCATAACTGCCATAAACACAACACTTAAGCCAATCATAAATATATCTGTAAGGATGTTCCTATACCCAAAATAAGTCTCATATAAAGTTTTGTGTTTAAGAGCATGTTCCATTTTTTGTTGCCCCCAATATTGATTCTTATACACATAGAATGTTAGTTTATTTAAAAATTTAATGATTATGATTTCTTTATAATACTACCGACCAAAAAATTTATAAATAAATTCACAACTATACACTATCTATGAACATAAAACAGCAAAATAAAGAGTGTATCTGTTTCTGTTGTAGCTGTAGCTGTTGTTAGAACACAGCTCATTGTTTTATAATCAATCCATAAATTTATATATTGCCTTATATCAGATGTTCTTGATAAGGGATATAAAATATTGATATATACTTACTAATAAAATATAAACTTAAAGGGGTACTTAGAAATTTCAAAGAAATTTCTTGTACCTCGCTAAGCTACGCTTAGGAGGTTTGATAAAATGAAAGCTGATAAAACAATCAACATAAAAGGAGAAATATGCCCTTACACATTTGTAAAGTCCAAGCTGGCCATAGAAAAGCTGAAATCCGGACAGATTTTAGAGATAATAGTAGATCATAAACCAGCTACAGAGAATATTCCAAGAAGCATGGAGAACGAAGGAAATAAAGTTATTGAGGTAAAAAAAATCAATGATACTGATTGGAGGATTATTATTCAAAAAAAGTAAAAAATGGATGAAGATATCTTTAGATTAATAGGAAATACACCTTTAATCGAAATTAAAAAACTGAATAAAAATAAGAACGTTAAAGTATATGCAAAAGCAGAATGGTATAATCTAAGTGGCTCTGTTAAAGACAGGGCTGCTTACCAGATGATAGATGATGGTGAGAGATTAGGAAAATTAACAAAAGACAAGATAATTCTGGAGTCAACATCAGGAAATACAGGCATAGCTTTAGCTGTTATTGGCAGATTAAAAGGCTATAAAGTAAAATTATTTATGCCTTTAAATGTTAGTGAAGAGAGAAAGAAAATTGTTAAAGAATTTGGTGCTGAGGTTGTTTTTACAGACCCCCTAGAAGGTTCAGATGGAGCTCTGATAGAATGTGAAAAAGAATATGAAAAACATCCTGATAAATATTTTAAGCCTGATCAATACACAAATCCCTCAAACAGCAAAGCACATTTCATTGGCACAGGAATCGAGATATGGAATCAAACTAAAGGAAAGATTACCCATTTTATAACAGGAGTTGGAACAGGAGGCACCTTAATTGGTGTTGGAAGAAGACTGAAACATCTTAATATGGGTATAAAGGTAATTGCTATAGAGCCTGATAATGAGCTGCACGGTTTAGAAGGCTTAAAGCATATTGAGAGTTCTATTATACCAAAAGTATATGAGCAGTGTTATCTGGATAAAAAGATTAAGGTAAAAACAGAGGATGCTTATGATACTGTTAAGAAGCTTGCTAAAGAAGAAAATTTATTTCTTGGGCCAAGTTCCGGAGCAGCTGCTGTTGGAGCTTTAGAGACAGCCAAAAAATTAAAGAAAGGTATAGTTGTAACTATTTTTCCTGACCATGCTGACAGATACATAAGCAAAGACATCTTAGAAGATGAGTACTTTAGCGTTTTTATCAAACAGAAGGATATTGATAAGATGAATAAACATCTAAAAGCTAGATATCCTAATGAAGGCTGTGGTTTATTGCTTGGGGAAATAAAGAATAACCAGAAATTTGTTAAAGAGATTATCGAAACAAAGAACATTAATAAGAAGAGAGCTATTGATAGATTTGAAATTGACCCAAAAGAATATAAGAAAATTGATGATTATGCAGGAAAGAAAAGCCTTAACATTATTGGTGTCTACCATTCTCATCCAGACCATCCTCCAAGGCCTTCTAAAACTGATTTAGGCATAGCACAACCTATTTTATCATACTTCATAGTTAGTATCTATGAAGGGTGTGTGATGGCTGTAAGATCTTATAAACTAAGTGAAGATGAAAAAGAGTTTAAAGAGGAATTGATTAAGCCAACAGATTAAAACTAGAGGTTATAATGACATTGAAATTATTCAATACCTTAATAAGAAAAAAGGAAGTATTTAAGCCATTAAACCGTAATTTAGTTAGAATCTATTCCTGCGGCCCTACTGTTTATGATTTTGCACATATCGGAAATTGCAGGGCATATTTATGTATCGACATTCTTAAAAGATACCTAAAATACAGAGGTTTTAAGCTAAAACATGTTATGAACCTGACTGATGTAGATGACAAGACAATAGCAGCTTCACAAAAAGAAGGCATTTCCCTAAAGAAATATACCCAAAGATACATAAAAGCATTCTTTGAAGATATTAAGGAATTGAATATAATGCAAGCAGATATCTATCCAAAAGCAACTGAAAACATTGAAGAGATGGCACCCTTAATAAAGAAATTAATTGATAAAGGATATGCGTATAAAACTAAAGATGGCTCTGTTTATTATGATATTTCCAAATTTAAGGATTATGGAAAGTTAAGCCGTGTAAAAATAAAAGAGCTAAAAGATGGAGCAAGAGTTAGCCAGGATTCCTATGATAAAAAGGATGTTAAGGATTTTGCTTTATGGAAAGGCTATACCAAGAATGATGGAGATGTTTTCTGGGAGACAGAGCTGGGAAAAGGAAGGCCTAGCTGGCATATTGAATGTTCTGCAATGTCTATAAAATATCTAGGAGAGACACTTGATATTCATGCCGGTGGTGTTGACCTGATATTTCCACATCACGAAAATGAAATTGCGCAGTCAGAAGCTGCAACAGGAAAGAAATTTGTTAATCTGTGGTTTCACAACGGTCACCTATTAGTTGACAACAAGAAGATGACCAAAAGCCTTGCTAATTTTTATACTTTAAGGGACCTTTTCATTAAAGGTTATGAAACTAAGCCTATTAGATATCTGTTATTAAGCACCCATTACAGGCAGAAGCTTAATTTTACATTTAAGAGCTTAGGGGCAGCAAAGAATTCAGTTGAAAGATTACAGAATTTTGTTTTTAAGATGATTGACCAAAAAGGCAAAGAAGACAATCCCAAAATTAAGGAATTAATTAAAAAAGCCAAAAATGATTTTGAAGAAAAGATGAATGATGACCTGAATATTTCAGGAGCCTTGGCTGTTATTTTTGGTTTTATTAATAAAGTGAATAAAAAAAAGATAAGTAAAAATGATGCTGATGATGTTTTAAAATTAATGAAAAAATTTGATTCTATTCTGTGTGTTATGGAATTTAAAAAAGAAAAGATTCCTGGTAATATTTTGCAGTTAGCTGGAGAAAGAGAAACTGCAAGAAAAAATAAGGATTGGAAGAAAGCTGATGAAATTAGAGAGAAAATAAAAGAAAAAGGCTATGCAATAGATGACACCAAAGAAGGGCCATTGGTTAAGGCACTGTCTTTGTGATATAATCACTTAGAGAAGAATTTTAAATATACAATAAATTCCAATAAGAATAATACAAACAAAAATCTTTATAAACAAATAATAGTAACTAATAAGATAATATGGTAGAAGAACTAACAAAAGAAAGTATTAAGAAAAAGATTAGTAAAGACAATAATAAGCCCATAATTATTGATTTTTATGGTGACTGGTGCGCACCATGCAAAACCTTTGCTCCAAAATTTGAGAAGGTATCAAAAGAATTTGATAATATTGACTTTGCAAAGTATGATATAGATGAAGATGAAAAAGTTTTGTCTATAAAACTAGAGATAAGGAGTGTCCCCACTATAATTATATTTAATAAAGGTGAAGAGGTTGATAGGATAATAGGAGATGTACCAGAAGAAGAGTTGAAGGAGAAAATGAAGGAAGTTTTGAGTAAGATATAAAATGACATTAAAAAAAGAATTAGGCCTAAACCTTAACCCGATTGGAATAAAAATAGCAGGAGATTTATTAGGCAAACCTATAGAAAAACCAGGATATTTTGATAAACTGGTAAGGGAATCTGCCCTAACAGGAAAAACATTCATAGTTACCAATGATAAGCTAACAGACCCTTACTCCCATGTTTCTTTGGGCTTTGAAGAGCCAAAATATATCAAGGATTACGAGCCAAGAATAAAGAAAAAGACAAAATCAGTCAGGATTGGCCCATTAGAGGATGCTGATGTTGTTTTGTTTATAGTAAATCCAGAGCAGGGAATGAAACTAACATTCTTGTTAGGAGAAATAAAAGCAGAGTTTAAGTGCGAAGCAGCTGTTTCAGGAGAATCAATTGCAAAGGTTTATAATGAACAAAAGCCTAACCTGACATTATTATGTGGGGGAGCAAGAATCTATGGAAAGTTTAAGGATGATGAATTCATAGTTGGCATTCCAAAAAAGATATATGATAAGATAAAGGACAAAAAAGTTCCTGTATATAAGCCAGAATAGGGGTGGTTGTTATGGCAAAAAAAGATAGGGTAAAGCTTGATACATTAAAGTCAGAAGACTTTGGAAACTTAAAGAAAAAAGGCTATTTAGTACAAAGAGACCCAAAATATTTTACATTAAGGACAAGATTACCGGGTGGAGAAGCAACACCTGATCAATTAAGGGAAGTAGCAAGAATAACTGAGAAATATTCAAAAGCAGATGATGTAGATGCACCAAACGCAAGAGTAAAGGTAAAATTAACAACAGTTCAGGATTTCCAGATTCCATATATTGAATGGAAAGACAAAGAAGCAATAACAAAAGAATTAGTTAAAATAAATATGCCTCCTGGCTCTTGCTCAAAAACATTTAGAAACGTAACAGCATGTCCTGCATATCCAGAATGTATCTATGGTAATGCAGACACACAAAAGTTAGCAAGAAAACTAGATAAAAAATACTTTGGGAAGTTCACTAAGCATAAATTCAAGACATCTGTTTGTGGCTGCCCTAATTCATGTGTGTTCCCGCAAATAAGGGATTTTGGAATGATGGCAGTAATAAGGCCTGAAATTCTAAGCAATTGTACTGGCTGTGAAGTCTGCGTTAAAGCATGCCCTGTTGAATGCATAACAATAAATGAAGATAAATTAGCAGTAATCGATTATAGCAGATGTACTGATTGTGGAGTATGCCTAAGATGCTGCCCTCTTGATGCTATAGGTGAGAAAGCCAAAGGCTATAACATCTTTGTTGGAGGAAACATAGGAAAATTTCCAAGGTTTGCAGACAAAATAGTTGAATTTTTGGATGAAGAAGAGGTTTTTAAGGTCCTTGATAATACCTTGGAGTACTTCAACAATTATCCAAAGGTTATAAGGATTGGGAAGGTTATTGATGAAGTTGGTGTTGAAGAGTTTAAAAAGCATGCACTAAAAGGGATTAAATCAAAGAAATAAAATGGCAGAAGAAACATTAAACTTAATTGGGAAAAGATGCCCTGAACCTGAAGCAAAGTCAAGAGAGAAAATCTCTACTATGCAAACTGGAGATAAATTAAAGATAATAGTAGATGACAAGAAAAGCTGCGAATCAATCCCAATGGTAGTTAAAGGCTCAAACTCTAAAATACTTGAATTTAACAGAAAGCAGCAGGAAGACAAAGAAGTATTTGAATTTCTTGTTGTTAAATTATAATGTATTATCCACTATTTATTGATCTTAAGAACAAAAAAGTCCTTGTTATTGGGGGTGGCAGGGTAGGCTCAAAAAGAGCTTTATATCTGCTTAAAGCAGGTGCCCTTGTTACAGTTATTTCTAAGGAATTTGATAAAAAATTATTGTCAATTAGAAATAAGAATCTGAAATTAATCAAAAAAGAAATCAATAACAGAAACATCAATAAAATTAATTTTAAAGATTATTTTTTAATTATTATATCCACTAATAACAAAAATATCAATGAAAAAATATCCAATAAAATAAAAAAAATAAATAAAAAAAACAACATATTGGTATGCAGAGCAGATAAACATTCTGCTGGAGATGTAATTTTTCCATCTGTCTCAAAGATAAAAAACAATATTTTTGCATTCACAACATTAGGCAAAAGCCCTAAACTTTCAAAAAAGGTAAAGGATCTAATCGACAATGTCAGAAAGGTTTAGAGATCTAAGAAAAAATCAGGAAATCAGAGACAAAGTCAGTGAGACAACCCTTAAAGCAGAAGATTTTATCTACCCTGTTTTTATTAAAGAAAAAATAACTAAAAAAGAGCCCATCAATTCCCTTCCAGGCCAATTTAGGTATAGTCTAGATGATATTGACGAGATTATTAAAGAATGCGAAACATCCAAAATAAGAGGAATACTATTATTCGGCATACCAGAAAAAAAAGATAACTTAGGAAGTGAAGCTTACAATGACAATGGAATAATACAAAAAACAATCAAAAAGATAAAATCCATATCTAAACTTAAAATTTATGCAGATGTTTGCCTATGCCAGTATACATCCCACGGCCACTGCGGAGTTTTAAAAAACAATGATGTAGACAATGATGAAACTTTAAAGCTCCTTGATAAAATAGCCCTTAGCTATGCTAAAGCAGGAGTGGATTTTGTCTGCCCGTCTGCAATGATGGACTTCCAGGTTAGCTCAATCAGAAAAGCATTAGACAAAAACAAATTCAGCAATGTAAAAATAATGTCCTACTCTGCAAAGTTTGCTTCTAACTTTTATGCTCCTTTCAGAGATGCTGTAGATTCCTCTCCCAAGGAAGGCCCAAAAGACAGAAAAACATATCAGATGGATTTTAGGAATCCTAAACAGGCTCTAAAAGAGATTGAACTTGATATCAAAGAAGGCGCAGACATTGTAATGGTAAAGCCTGCCTTAGCTTACCTGGATATCATTTCAAAAGCAAAAGAAAAATTTAATGTGCCAATCGCAGCTTATAATGTAAGTGGAGAATATGCTATGCTAAAAAATTCAGGAATTGATATGCTATATGAAGCCTTAATCGGAATAAAAAGAGCAGGTGCTGATATAATCATAAGCTATGGCGCTTTGGGAATTTTAAGGTGGCTAAATGATAATAGGAACTAGAGGCTCTAAGCTAGCATTAAAACAAACAGCTATTGTTATAGAGAGATTAAAATTAAAAGATTATGAAATAAAAATAATAAAAACAAAGGGAGATAAGACAAAAAAGCCACTGCAGGAGGTTGGGCCAAATATATTTACAAAAGAGCTTGATAACGCATTATTAAGAAAAGAAATAGGCTTAGCAGTCCATTCATTAAAAGACATCCCAGTTGAAGATTTTAATAAGAAACTGGAAATTGCTGCCATTGTAGAGCGTGCTGACCCAAGAGATACTCTTATTGGAAAAATCAAGCAAAATGCAATAATCGGTATAGACAGTATCAGAAGACAATACGAGTTATCAAGTCTTTACCCTAACTTAAACCTAAAATACAAATCCTTAAGAGGCAACATACCAACAAGATTGCAGAAGTTAAAGAACAAGGATTACGATGCAATCATTACAGCAAACTGCGCTTTGCAAAGACTGAATATTAACATTAAAAGGAAACTATTTGCAATAAGCAAAGTAGTTCCTGCAGCAGGCCAGGGTGCAATTGCTATTGTAAAAAGAAAAAAAGATAAATTCCCAGTTTTAAAGAAAGATAAACTGTATGATTGCTGTATGTTAGAAAGAGAATTCATCAAAGATTTAGGTGGCTGTAAAAAACCAGTTGGTGCTTATTGTTATTATAAAAATAAAAAATTTAATTTGGTCGGGTTAATATACAAGAATAAAAAAAGGATATTAGTTAATTTTTCAAGAGATAAAAAAACAATAAAAGAAAAGATAAGAAGATGGAAGGCAAAGTATACTTAATAGGATGCGGACTAGTAAAAGAGCATTTGACAATAGAAGCAATAAATGTCATATCAGAAGCAGATATTATTCTTTATGATAGGTTAATTGACAAAGATATTCTTAAAATAAACAAAAAAGCCAAAAAGATATATGCTGGCAAAAAACCAGGCCAAAGTGGAAAACAAAATACTATAAACAAGTTTTTTATAAAATACAAAAATAAGGTTATTGCCAGGCTTCATGCAGGAAGCTCATTTATCTTTGGCAGAGGCTATGAGGAGTATTTATTTTTAAGAAAGAATAATATAAGTATTAAGGTAATACCTGGAATTAGTTCATTTCAAATCTTAGAAAAACTAAGAATTCCTTTAACTTACAGAAAGACATCATCCTCTGTTGCTTTGATAACAGGAAGTAGAGCTGATAAAACCTCAAATTATAATGGAATCTGCGCCGATACACTAATATTCTACATGCCTGTATTAAATCTGAAGAATATAATAAAGAGACTAAAACAAAAAAACAAACATCTTAGCTCTGACTTTATATTAATCGAAAACGCATTTGAGGAAAACTACAGAATAATAAATGGAAAAATAGATAATATCCTAGAGCTAGCTAAAGAAGCACAGATAGAACCACCTTCCTTATTAGTTGTTGGAAAGATTAAGAGAAAACTAGAAGGAAATAGTGTTTTATTATTCAGGCAGAAAGAAAATGAAAGAGAAACTAAAAAATTATTAAACAATTTTGAAGTTATTAATAAACCATTAATAAAAATAGGATATAAAAAATTAAATAAAAAGAATATCCCTCAAAATAAGATATATTCCTTTACAAGCCCCAATGCAGTAAAATCTGTTTTCTCTCAATTAAAACTAACTGGTAAATTCATTGCTATTGGAGATATAACCAAAAAAACAATAAAAAAATATGGAAAAAATGCTTTAGTTCCAAAAATACAAACATCTAATGGCTTAATGAGTTATTTGAAAAAATTCAATAAAAAAAATATCATTGTTTTCTGCTCAAAGAATACAAATGTTAAGGGATTTAAAAAGATATATTGTTATGATACTATTTATTTAAAAAATAAATCAATAAGAAAGACAATAGATAATATTGACATTATCTTCCCAACAAGCTCAGAAATTCTTGCCCATCTAGCTAAATTAATTCCAATAAATGAATTAAATAAAAAGACAATTGTTGTTATTGGGCCGAAGGTTGCTTCAGAAGCAAAGAAATACAGATTACATATAGATTTTATGCTTGAAAAACCAGATATTGCTGAATTAAACAGATTAAAATGATATACCAAACAGGAGTTAGTTTTAAGGAATTAGGAGTAAAAAATCTAGGCAGGGCTATAAGTAATATCAATAGTTATGTTTCTGATTTAGAAAATAAAAATTTTATAGCTTTAATAACATGCAATAGGGCTGAGATATATTCAGATAATCCAATAAAATTTAATGGATATAAAATAAGAAGAGGCAGAGAAGCCTTAAAACATTTATTTAAAGTAGCATCTGGTATAGATTCAATGATAGTTGGAGAGAATGAAATAGCACTTCAGGTTAAAAATGCCTTTGAAACAGCAATAAAAGAAAATCATTCTAATAGGGAATTAACATTGGCATTTGAAAGAGCCTTGAAATTAGCAAAAAAAGCAAGGTCAGAAACAAAGATAAACTATGGCAAAATATCCCTTCCATCAATTGCTGTTGATTTTATAATTAAAAAGTATAACCCAAAAAAGATTCTGGTTCTTGGCTCTGGTATGTTAGGGGGAAAAATAGCTAAAGCATTGTCTAGAAAGAATGTTGATGAGATTATAGTTTCAAACAGGCATTACAAACGGGCAAAGGAATTAGCAGAGAAGGTTAGTGGAAAAGCTGCTAAATTAGATAACATCAAGAAATTATTGAATAAGGCAGATATTGTTTTTTCTACAACAGCTTGTCCTATCCCTATTCTGCATAAAAAAGACATTCCTAAGAACAAAAAGCTGGTTATAGTCGATTTAGCAGTTCCTAACGATGTTGATGAGTCTGTTGATAAGATGAAAAATGTTGAAGTAATAAGGTTTGAGTATTTTAAAAAAATAATTAATGAAAACAAAAAAAGAAAAAAACAAGAAATAAAAAAAATTGAAAAGATGATTGATAATGAGCTTAAAAAACTTTATTGAAGCAAAGAAATATATTCCAGGAGGAGTAAATTCCCCTATAAGAGCATTCAAAGCTGTAAATAGCACTCCATTATTTATAAAAAAAGGAAAAGGTTCTAAGATTTATGATGAAAATAATAATGAATATATTGATTATTGCATGTCCTATGGCCCTTTAATCCTGGGTCATTCTAACCAAAAAATAATAAAAGCAGTCAAAAAAGCATTATACAATGGCACTAGTTTTGGAGCTCCAACAAAAAACGAAACTAAACTGGCAAGATTAGTTGTAAATGCTCTTCCTTCTGTTGACAAAGTAAGATTAGTGAATTCTGGAACAGAAGCAGTTCTATCTGCTATAAGGTTAGCAAGAGGTTTTACTAAAAAAAACAAGCTAATAAAATTTAATGGTTGTTATCACGGCCATGTTGATGACCTGTTAGTCAAGAAAGATTCAACTAATACATTAATCGCTGAATTTAATAATATTGAATCAGTGAAGAAAATAATTAATAAAAATAAAAACAGGATAGCAGCCTTAATAATTGAGCCAATAGCTGGCAATATGGGCATAATCCCTCCAGAAGGAAATTTCCTGGAAGAAATAAGAGAAATAACAAAAAATAATAATATTCTGTTGATATTTGACGAGGTCATAACCGGCTTTAGGGTTAGTTATGGTGGAGCCCAGAAATTATACAATATAAAACCCGATCTAACAACCTTAGGAAAAATAATTGGAGGCGGCTTTCCAGTAGGAGCCTTTGGTGGAAAAAAAGAAATAATGGCTCTGTTAGCTCCAGACGGCCCGATTTACCAGGCAGGAACACTCTCTGGAAATCCAATAGCAACTACAGCTGGAATTGAAACCCTGAATATTCTAAAAAATAAATCAATATACAAAAAATTAGAGAAAAACACAGCCTTCCTTGCAGATAATATTAAATCAAACAAAATCAAGATAAACCAAATAGCATCTATGTTTACCATATTCTTCAATAAAAACAAGATTAAAGATTACAAAACAGCAAAACAATCAAATACAAAATTATTTGCTAGATTTCATTCACATCTTCTAAAAAACAAAATATATTTTCCACCATCTCAGTTCGAAGCTTGTTTCTTGTCTATAGAGCATTCTAAAGAAGACATAAATACCAGCATTAAAGTAATAAATAGTTTATAAGATTATTCCAATAAGAATATTCCAGACAAAAAGCTTTATAAAAAGCTATAGCTAACAATTGTAAACAATGGCAGATATAATAATAAATGGAAAGCAAATAAACCAGAAGGATTTTGATAATAAATCAGCAGAGGAAGTGCTAAAATTTGCAATTGAGAATTTCAAAAACAAAATAGCCTTAGCATCAAGCTTTGGCGCTGAAGACGTTGTCCTAATTGACTTAATAACCAAAATAAACCCAAATACAATAATTTTCACTTTAGATACAGGCAGATTAAATGAAGAAACCTATGAAGTCATGGAAGAAATCAGGAAAAAATACAATATAAAAATAAAATCATATTTTCCAAAAAAAGAAGATGTTGAAAAATTAGAAAGAGAAAAAGGATTCTACTCATTCAGAGAAAGCATTGAAAATAGAAAAGAATGCTGCTATATAAGAAAAGTAGAGCCTTTAAAAAGAGCATTATCAGGGCTTGATGCCTGGATTACCGGACTAAGAAAAAACCAGGTTGTAACAAGAAAAGATGTTCATAAAGTTGAAATTGATAAGACCCATAACAAAATCATAAAATTCAATCCTTTGGCAGACTGGACCCATGAGCAGGTTTGGGATTACATAAAGAAAAACAATGTTCCCTATAATAAACTGCATGATAGCAATTTCCCAAGTATAGGATGTGAACCTTGTACACGCGCAGTAAAGCCTAATGAAGACTTTAGAGCAGGAAGATGGTGGTGGGAAAAGCCTGAACAAAAGGAATGTGGTATCCACATAAGCAGAGTCCTGGGAGGATGAAATGGATCAGCTGGAACAATTAGAAAACCAAAGCATATACATAATAAGGGAAGCTTACAAGAATTTTAAGAATTTGTGTATGTTGTGGAGTATTGGAAAGGACAGCACTGTTATGTTATGGTTAGCTAGAAAAGCATTTTTTGGACATGTGCCTTTTCCATTAGTGCATATTGATACCAGCTTTAAGATACCTGAGATGATAGACTATAGAGACAAGTTAGCTAAAGAGCTTAGGTTAGATATTATCTATGGCCAGAATACTGAAGCGCTGAAGAAAAAACAGACTTTTCCTGATGGAAAGGTTGACAGGATAACTTGTTGTAAGATTCTTAAGACAGAGGCATTAAAGAATACATTATCTGGAAAATGGCCAAGGCATAGGTTTAACCATAAACAGAATAAATATGTAATAGATAAGAACAAAGAGCCTTATACAGGAGTTATTGTTGGGGCAAGGGCTGATGAAGAAGGAAGTAGGTCTAAGGAAAGGTATTTTTCTCCAAGAGATAAGACCAGTGAATGGGATATATCTGATCAGCCACCAGAGCTATGGAACCAGTTTAAGACTGACTTTGCTCCTGGAACACATGTAAGGGTACATCCTTTACTAGACTGGACAGAACTTGACATCTGGAAATATATTGAGAAAGAAAAGATTCCTACTGTGAGCTTATATTATGATCAAGGAGACGGAACAAGGTACAGGTCTCTTGGATGCTACCCTTGTACAAAATCTGTTAAATCAAAAGCAAAGAATCCAAAAGACATTATAAAAGAATTGGAATCGGGTAAATTTGTTAATATTGCAGAAAGATCTGGAAGAGACCAGGATAAGGAAGATGGTGGCGGCCTAGAAACATTAAGAAGAGAAGGTTACATGTGAAATGGAAAAAGCAAAGATGAATGTTGTTATAGTAGGCCATGTGGATCATGGTAAAAGTACAGTTATAGGTAGGTTATTGGCTGATACTGGCTCTTTGCCGAATGGTAAATTAGAGCAGGTAAAAGAGTATTGCAGGAAGAATTCAAGGCCTTTTGAATATGCTTATCTGCTTGATGCTCTTAAGGATGAGCAAAGCCAGGGAATTACAATTGATACTGCAAGATGTTTTTTTAAGAGCAAAAAAAGAGAATACATAATAATTGATGCTCCAGGGCATATAGAGTTTTTGAAGAATATGATAAGTGGAGCAGCAAGGGCAGAGGCTGCTTTGCTTGTTATTGATGCTGATGAGGGTATTAAGGAGAATTCAAAAAGGCATGGTTATATGCTTTCAATGCTTGGAATAAGACAAGTAGCTGTTTGTGTAAACAAGATGGATTTAGTTGGCTATAAGGAAGAGGTATTTAATAAAATAAAGGACGAGTATGTGAAATTTTTAAGTAAAATAGATATAATTCCCAAGGCATTTATACCTGTTTCCGGTAGAGATGGAGAGAATATCATAAATAACTCCAAAAAGCTGAAATGGTTCGATGGGCCCGATGTTTTGACTGTATTGGATTCTTTTGAAGAAAAAGAGGAACTGGATAATCAGGATTTTCGCATGCCTGTGCAGGAAATATACAAATTTACTGCTTTTAATGATAATAGAAGGATAATTGCAGGAAGGGTCGAGTCTGGATCCATTAGCCTTGGTGATAAGGTTATTTTCTTACCTTCAAATAAGCAATCAGAGATAAAGTCAATTGAGGGATTTAATACTAAGCCAAGGAAAAGCATATCCTCAGGCTATTCAACAGGATTTACACTAAAAGAAGAGATTTATGTTAATAGAGGAGAGATTATGTGCAAGGTTGGAGAGAAGCTGCCTGTTGTTGGCTCTGAATTAAAAGCGAATATATTCTGGATGGGAAAAAAGCCAATGAAAGCAGATAAAGAATACAAACTTAAGTTAGCTACAACAGTTGTTCCTATTAAGCTCCATAGGATCTTAAAGATACTGGATTCAACTAATCTTTCAACATCATGTAAGGAACAGATAGAAAGGCACGATGTTGCAGAATGTATTATCTATTGTAAAAAAGAGGTGGCTTTTGATTTAGCTGCTGATTTTGAAGCTACAGGAAGATTTGTCATTGTTGACAACTATGATATAGCAGGAGGAGGGATTATTGCCCAGGCTATTGAAAGTGAAGAATCCAATATTATCAAAGAGGATTTAAGAGGAGAGGTCTGCCCTTTTACATTAGAGCACTCTAAGCCATTGATTGATAAAATAAAAAAAGGCCAGGTTTTAGAGATATTAATAAATAATCTGCCTGCTGTTGAAAATATTGGAAAGTTTTGTTTTAAGCATAATCTAAAGTTTGACTTTGAGAAAATAGAAGATCATATCAAGATTACAATAAGGAAATAATTCCTATTGTAATATTTTTATCAACAACATTTTTAAATACAGCTAAGGTTTACAAGGTAAGGTAGTATGATGGCAAGCGTCGATAAAACCAAAACAAAACTAGGATTGGTAAAGCACCTAAAATGCTTAAGCTGCGGTGAGATTTACACACTTGAAAGGCTAAAAAAAGAGCAAGGCACAATCTTAGTTAATGTCTGCTATGATGTTTGTTTTGGCCCTTTGGATATTAAATATGATTATGATAAAATAAAAACAATTTTAACAGAGGAAGAGCTTGATAAAAGGCCAGATACATTTTGGAAACTAAAAGAATTACTACCTATAGATGAGATTAAGGTATCAGCAGATAGGCCATTCACACCTTTAGTTGAATCAAAGGTAATTGGTAAAGAATTAGGAATAAAATTATATCTAAAATTAGACAGTGATGAAGTACTGCCAACAAGATCATTCAAAGACAGGCCTGTTACACTGGCTTTCAACAAAGCACTGGAATCCGGCTATAATGCAGTTTATGTTGCATCAACTGGCAATTTAGCAGTATCTTCTGCTTATTTTGCAAAAGAAACAGGAATCAAGCCATATGTTTACATACCAAAAAGTTTAGGTAAAATAAAGAAAGACGCAATAAGGAAATATCTGCCAAATCCAGATGATTTAAAAGAATTAGATTTAAGTTATGATGACTGCAATATCAAGGCAATGAATGATTGTGATAAGGTAAACGAAAAATCAATGAAAGATACAGGAAAAAAGGTTAATTTTGTTCCAAACAACAGTTTTAGGCCTTACTATAAAGAAGGCTCAAAAACATCAGGTATAGAAACAGCATTGCAATTAAAAAAATTAATTGATAAAGAAAAAACCGTAAATATATTTTACCCTTTAGGCTCTGGAGCTTTGTTCTGCTCTGCATATAAAGGAATCAATGAATTAAAAGAATTAGGTTTATTCCATAATACAATAAAAATGTGGGGCTCTCAATCTGAAAAATGTAGCCCAATAATTGATTCAATTGGAAAAGAAGATATTTTACCAATAAAAAATCCAAAGACAATAGCAAAATCAATAGCTATTGGAAAACCAGGCTCAGGCCATCAAGCCATAGATATAATCAAGGAAAGCAAAGGTGGCGGTTTTAAAGTTACTGAAAAAGATATTGTGAGAGCAACTATTGATTTATACCTTAAAGAAGGGATTTTCGCCCAGTTTGTAGGTGGTGTTACTATAGCTGGTATCATAAAAGCAGCTAAACTAGGCATATTCAAAGAAGATGATATTGTTGTAGCTAATATTACTGGAACAGGTATTGGAAGGATTGAAGATGATTTATTAGAAGCAGCAAAAGAGCATGGTTTTGAAGAAGATGCTAAAAAGCTGTTAAAAAACATTAGAGGTGACTAATTTGGAAAGCCATAAAAGAAGCATTGCAAAAACAATAACATGGAGGATTATCGCAACCTTTATAACTATTATAATCGCCTTTTTATTCACAGGAAAAACAGCTTTATCAATAGCTATAGGATTTACAGATACTTTAATTAAATTATTTAGTTATTATTTTCATGAAAGAACATGGAACAAAATAAATTTCGGAAGAAATTAAATGTTTAGGAGGTTTAAAGCAAAATGGTTAATGTAAAAATCCCAACCCCATTAAGGAAACTTACGGGTCAGCAAGGCGAGGTTCAGATAGAGGGAAATACAGTAATTGAGATAATAGAAAATCTAGAAAAGAAACATCCAGGTATAAAGAAAAGGCTTTTGGACGAAACTGGAAAAATCAGGAAATTTATTAATATCTATGTTGGTGATGAGGACATTAGATTTTTACAAAAAGAAGAAACAAAAGTAGAAGGAAAGGAAGTATCAATAGTTCCTGCTATTGCAGGAGGTTAAAATGACAAAAAAAATATTAAACCTAACATTTCCAAAAAAGCTGATAAAAGAGCCAATAATCTACAATTTGGGCAACAAATTTAAGATAATACCCAATGTAAGGAAAGCAAATGTAACATCTGATTACGGCTGGGTCTTATTGGAATTAGATGGAGACCTGGAAGAGATTAAAAAAGGAGAGGAATATCTAAAAAAGTTAGGAATAATTGTAGAGGATATTGAAGCACAACAGAACTAAAACATTTCTTTTCAAAAGAAATGAGCAAAGAAAGAGGGTTACACTCGCTAACGCTCGGTAACCCGTGCTTCGCAATAAAAAAATGACAGAAAAAAATCAATAAAATGGCAGAAGATTTAGGATTTAATGATGAACAGATAAAAAGGTACAGCAGGCATATAATCTTGCCTGAAGTAGGTGGCAAAGGACAGAAAAAACTGCAAAAAGCTAAAGTTCTATGTGTTGGGGCAGGTGGTTTAGGAAGCCCAGTAGCTTTTTACCTGGCTGCAGCAGGTGTTGGTACAATAGGCATCATAGATATGGATAAAGTTGATATTAGCAATCTCCAGAGGCAGATATTGCATTCATCTAAAGATGTAGGTAAGCTAAAGGTAGAATCTGCAAAAGAAACCTTAGAATCTATAAATCCAGATACTAAAGTTTTAACTTACTCAGAAAAATTAACATCAAAGAATGTTAAGAAGATAATAAAAAATTTTGATATTGTGGTAGATGGCTGTGATAATTTTGCTACTAGGTACCTAGTTAATGACGCATGCTATTTTGATAAAAAACCAAATGTATATGGCTCCGTATTCCAATTTGAAGGTAGGGCTACAGTTTTTGTTCCGGATAAAGGCCCTTGTTACAGATGCTTGCATCCATTCCCGCCACCACCAGGAGAGGTTCCAAGCTGCCAGGAAGCAGGCGTCTTAGGTGTTTTACCCGGCCTTATTGGATTAATACAAGCAACAGAAACAATAAAATTAATCCTCGGCTTAGGAAATTCATTAAAGGGAAGGCTATTATTATATGATGCACTTAATCTATCATTCAGGGAAGTAAAAATTAAAAAAGATCCCAACTGTCCTTTATGCAGTAAAAACCCTAAAATAAAAGAACTGATTGATTATGAGCACTTTTGCTCAGGAAGTACATAATAGTTAATAAAAATAATTTATTTCTTTTTCTTTTCATAATCTTCTATTGCTTTCTTCAAACCATCCTGTGCTAACACTGAGCAGTGCTTTTTTATGGGAGGAAGTTGGCCCAATTCCTTAAGTATATCATCTTTAGATATCTTTTTAGCTTCTTCTATAGTTTTTCCTTTAGCCAATTCTGTAGTAACAGAACTAGATGCTATAGCTGCAACGCAACCAAAAGTCTTAACTCCTATATCTTTAATATAATCTTTCCCTTCTTTATTCTTTTCAACTTTAATATAAACCCAAAGTAAATCCCCGCATGTAGGATTACCTATCTTTCCTATCCCAGAAGCATTTGGAATTTCTTTAAGATTTTTAGGATGCTTAAAATTTTCCATAACCTTTTCTGAATACATCAAAAATCACCTCGTGATTTTTGGTGCTTAAATGTCAGAAATTGAAAATTTCTGAGCAAATTGGAAATGTTCCATTTCCAATTAATCTTTGATTTTTTTTGCATTTTTAATCACCTTTCCACAGAGGACTTAACTTCCTTAAATCAGCAACTGCCTCTTTAACATTCTTAATAGTATAATCTAACTCTTCTTTTGTCGTAAACCTTGACAAAGTAAACCTTATTGAGCCATGAGCTGTTGCAGCAGGCAATCCCATAGCTGTTAACACATGAGATGGCCTTAAATCCTTTGAGCTGCATGCACTTCCTGTTGAGACAGCTATACCTTTATCATCTAGTCTTAACAATAATGCTTCTCCTTCAATATACTTAAAAATAATATTAGCATTATTACATAATCTCTTCTCTCTTGAACCATTTACTATAACTTCTGAAATCTCTTTTTCTATCTGCTCTATAAAATAGTCCCTTAATTCTGACATCTCCTTACAATGTTCCTCATTAGCAATATCAACAGCCTTTGCAAACCCCACAATGTAAGGAATATTCTCTGTTCCTGCCCTCAAATCAGACTCCTGGCTTCCACCATCAACCAATTTCTTTATCTTAGTTCCTTTCTTAACAAACAAAGCACCAACCCCTTTAGGGCCATGAATCTTATGCGCAGAAAAGCTCGCTAAGTCAATATTCTGTTTCTTAACATCTATAGGCACTTTAGTAAAGCTCTGCACAGTATCAGAATGAAAATGAACATCATTCTTCCTACAGATTTCCCCAATAGCCTCAATATCCTGTATTGTTCCAACCTCATTATTTCCATGAATAATAGAAACAAGTATTGTCTCCTTTGTTATAGCTTTCTTTAACTCAAATAAATCAACAAAACCTTCCTTATCAACATTTAGCCATGTAACATCAAAACCTTCCTTCTCCAAAGCCTTACAGCTGTTATCAACAGCATGATGCTCTACCTTTGTTGTTATAATATGATTTCCTTTATCCTTATTAGCATAAGCAACACCTTTAATAGCCAGATTGTCTGCTTCACTCCCACCAGAAGTAAATACAATCTCCTTAGGATCTGCATTTATCCTTTTAGCAATTACTTCCCTGCTTTTTTCTAAAGCTTCTTTAGCTTCCTGCCCAAATTGATGCAATGAAGAGGCATTCCCATAGTTCTTAGTAAAATAAGGAAGCATAGCTTTCTCTACATCTTTATCAACCATTGTTGTTGCACCATTGTCAAGATAAACCTTCATTCTTTACCACACTCCTTTCCACAATATTTGCCCACATGTTGTTCAACTAATTTTAAGATTGGAATAATCGTATCTTTGTTTAAAGAATAAACTCTTTTCTTTCCTTCTCTTGTAACCTCCAAAAACCTACATTCCATCAATTTCTTAAGGTTGTGGCTTACCTTGCTTTGCTCTTCATTTATTAATCCGCATATATCACTGACAGATTTTGGGCCGCCAAGTAAAGATTCTATAATCTTTATTCTGGTCTTATTCGAAAAAGTCTCAAAAAACAGCTCATATGACTTACATTTCATATGAAGTAGAAATCATATGTAGTATTTAAATGTTTCGTTTAATTTGATTGTTACTGTATATTTCGATAAAGATTTATTTCACCAATTGAATTTATCCTGTTGTTAGAAAAGAATACCATGGCTTCTGTTCTCCTAAAATATTGCTATTAACCGCATCTATTGTATACTCTTTATCAATTTTTACCGGAATAAACCATATTAACTTTCTATTTTCCTCTGTCTTGATTTTATAAACTGCTTTTGCATTTTCTTCCTTCAATTCAATCTCTTTTGGTGAAATCTTGAGTTTATATATCACATCACTTGCTGTAAGCTTAACTTCAGCATTTCCTACTCTTAATACATTATCTTGTATGGATATTGCTGACGTCTTTACTTCAAGATTCCCATCCTTGATAAGAACTTCTTTTTCTCTTGGTTCTATAGTAATTGGTTTATTATTAACAGATATCAATACTCTTTTCCCTATTGTTTTTATCTGCACATTATCAGCTTTTATCATACCTGGGTTGATGTTGATTTTTTCAACCAGGCCGCTAACATAATTTATGGTTATCACATCTTTGCTCTTTAGGAGCCTTTCGATTAAATTATCTATTTCATCTCTTAAAAATTTAAGATTTTTTATTTGTTCTTCTACATTATCCTGAGAAGTTATTTTTTCAATTCTTATTTTGTAATAATCCTTAATTTCTTCTGCTGAATCAGCAACAACCGGTTTTTCTGATACTGCGGTAGGGATCATTGGCTTAGGTTCTGGGATTTTAACAGAGGCAATTCCAACTTCATGTTCTAATTGGGGGCATGTTGAACTAATAAATGTTTTAACTTTTTTACAATGTTCTTTACAGAAATCACGGGCAAAACCCTGCCAATCTAATGAAGATTTGCACGAAGTGCTATCACCTTCCTTTATCTCAAATCCATCATAACATTCAACATAAACATTTCTGAACATTCCTTTGTCGCATTGGTTAAAAACACTAAAAGTATTCACCCCGCATTTCTCTATTACTTTTGTCTCGCACTTAATTACTGAACCATCTGAGCACGTCATACTTCTGCATTCTAACACCGGCACCTTTACATCTTCCCCGCATTCTCTTTTAATTTCAGTTATTCCATCTGAAAGCTGTTTTAGAATTTTCTTGATATCTTCTCTGCCAGAATATCCTTTCTTTTTGAGATCTTCATCAGATAATGAATAAATCTCTTTATAATAAGCATATTTTGATTCCCATCGCTCAATCTGTTTACATCTGCCTATTGCTGCTGGCTTTGCAGCTATTGCTGAAACTACTGGTTTAATGGCTGTTATTTGCGCAGAAGAAGTTATCCTAGGCTTACATTCTTTCTGGCTTTTTGCAATTTCCTGCTTTAGATCAATTATTTTCTTTGTTATCTCTTCTGCTTTTTCCTTATCATCAGATTCTACTTTTCTTAGCTCTGTGATTAATTGATTGTATTCTTCCATTAATTTATCGTTGATGGGACATTTAGAAACAGTTGATGTGCTTGTTGATACTGATTGAACGTTTATTTGTGCTGGTTTTGATATTTGTGTTGCTGTTGTTGGGCTTACTGCGACTGGCTTAAGAGGTTTTACATTCGATGGGCATAAAGATTTAGGATCTTTACATCCGCATCCTACACCTGTTACAGTCCCATCTTCATCACGCACCTTACTAATAAAGCAGTACTGAACCATAGAACCATCAGGGCAGGTATAATACTTAGCGCAGGAATCTTGAGTTGCAGTATCTGAATTTGTTTCACCACTTCCGCTTTGTAAAGGACCTGCTGCTCCGCCACTACCTCCCGAAGATGCCGCTGAAGTATCAGCATTTGTTTGAGCAAAACCTAATTGCATAATTCCAAATACAAAAATCATTAAAACCACAACAATAGATAATTTTCTCATAAATATCACCAATTACTAAATTATATAGCATATTACATATTTAAATATGTCTATTTTTTATCAATATTCAAAAATCTCTGAGTTTAACAGCATTTATTAAACACAACTCAAAAAAGAATTCTATTCATCCTCACTACATCCACAAACAGGCAATTCATTCTTCACATACTGATAAGCATTATAAGCTGCAATAACACCTTCCGCAGCACCAGTTATAGCCTGCTTAAACTTACTATCAACAACATCTCCACAAGCAAATACACCTTTAACATTTGTTGCAGAGTCTTTATCAATAACTATCTCTTTTTTATCATTAACCTTAGCTCCTATTGATTTAGCTAATGAAGAAAGAGGAATATGCCCAATATCAATAAACAAACCATCCAACCTTAACTCCTTAGACCCCTTATAAGCCTTATCTAAAACAACACCATTAACAAACTTATCTCCTTTTATCTCTTTAATATTAGTATTATTTATTATCTCAATCTTCTTATTATCCATAACCCTTTTAAGATTAATTGGCTCTGCCCTTATCTTCTCCTTCCTGTAGATAATGTAAACCTTCTTTCCATACTCTGTAAGTAATAAAGCTTCTTTTGCTGCTGAATCAGAACCACCAACTACAGCAAGAATTTTATCTTTGTAAAGAGCACCATCACACAGAGCACAATAATGGACTCCTTTATTAGTAAATTCCTCTTCCCCAGAAACATTTAATTTTCTCCATTCTGTTCCTGTTGCAAAGATTATTGTCTTTGTTTTATGCTTCTTATCCTTAACAGAAACCTCAAAACAACTTTTTCCTTTCTTAACTTCCTCTACTTTTTTTTCTACGATATCTATATCATACTCTTTAGCATGCTCCTTAACCTTCTCAAACAACCCCATTCCCGTTATTTTCTTAAAACCAGGATAATTAGAAACATCATCAGTTAAGATTATAGTTCCACCTAGCTTTTCTCCAATAACTAATGTTTTCAGCTGAAACCTGCCAGCATATAAAGCAGCAGATAATGCAGCTATCCCTCCACCTATTATTATAAGGTCATACATTTTATAGTTTCAATGCCTTTTTTATAGCCTCAACATCGAATCCAACAATTGGATCATGCCCTCCTATAACTATGACAGGAACACCCATCTGGCCTGATTTCTCAATCATTTCCTTTTTTGCAGCCTCATCCTCTGCTACATTCTTATCCTCAAACTCTATATTGTTCTCTTTCAAAAAATCCTTAGCCTTATGACACCAAGGGCATGCGGATGTACTATACACAGTTACTTTTGCCATTTGAAAAACCTCCTCTCATTGTTTTATGAATTGTCCTTTATATAATTTGCCTAATAACCTATTTCAACCTCTCCTCAGACAGCTTCAGATGATCAGTTTCAACATCAACAAATGCCTCAAATATCTCTTTCACTCCTTCATTCTCTGATTCAACAGCAGCTTGTTTGTAAAACTCAATAGCTTTTGTCTCACGAGCATGTGAATCCTCAAGATTCTCTTTATTGCTTACATGACAAGGGTCATCCCCTGTTGGAATAGAATCAAGCTTCAATATCTTCTTCCATACAGAAGCATGCTCTGCCTCAACCTTTCCCAAAGCTTTGAACAATAACTTGCCTTCTTCATCATCTGTTTTTTTGGCAGCACAGAAATAAAAAGCAGCATTGCTTATCTCAACCTGTAAAGCATGCTCAGCATTTGCTTTATCTTTTTCATTCAGCTCAACATCAAAATTAACATTTGCTTCCTTTGCCTCTTTCATATACTTCTTCTTTGCACCGCAAAAAGGACAGTTTGCAGGGGCCTCATCTCCAATATAAGGATCCCCGCATATTTCACATCTCCATAGTTTTACCATTTTAATTTACCTCCTCAATAGTTATCTTTTAAAAAATAACCCACACCAACACTGACCTTTATTTTTCCATTTTTCCTGAATCTTAAAATTACAAGGGCAGATCAGCTCTAAGTCTCTTTGCCTTGTTCCATCCCTGAGCCTGCATGGACATAACTTAAGCCCATGTTTCTTTTCATTCTCTAAAACTCCTTTAATAATAAAATCAACATGCCATTTATCTGGGTTAAGTTTAAAGTCATTATTTTCTGTGAATCTTTCCCATACTTGAAGTAGTTCCTCTGCTTTCATATTTCCATTATATCCTTTGCTTCTTCTTTATCAATCTCTACATAAGCGTTCTTGGTTTGACAAGTTGGGCATATCTCTGGACCTGCATTGCCATAATGGATGTCGTTGCAGACATTACATCTCCAGAATTTTTTAGTCATTTATCCACACCTTCCACAACCTACACACAGATTACAACGCATTACACTAGCAGATTCATACTTAACATTACTTTCATAATCTGATTGTGATGCATAATAATCCATTTTTATTCACTCACCCATACGCCATGAATATTGCAAAATATCCTCGCTTTCAATCCCTTAGTGTCCCCTAAGCAGCAGAATTCTGCTTCAGGCTTATCCCCAGCTTTAAGACGTTTTCCAATCACTACATTACCCTCCCGTATTAACTGAATAAGTCCAATATAATGTTTTTCTTCCATTGGATGTGGAATGGAGCCGACCTTAACCTTTACTCCGCCTTCAATGGTTTCTATTACTGGAACATGCTTCTCTTTTCCTTCTTGCTCAGATGTTTTCTCTTCCAACAAATTCATTGGCTGACCGCAACATACTAGCTCTCCTACCCCTGCTTCTAAAACAGAAACAACATTTCCACAAATCTCGCATTTATATATCTTGTTTAATTCTGCCATTTTTTCACCTTTAATATTCTTTGTCTTCTAAATGAGGGATAGCTTTTTGTGGACATGCAGCAACACATCTTCCCTCGCTATCACATACTTCTGGCTTTACTATTTTTGATTTTCCATTAACCAATTTTAATACATTAGGATGGCAAGCTAAAACACAATGACCACATCCAATACAATACTCTTCTAATATTTTCGGTAATTTTTTTGTTGGCATTTTTCACCCCTCAACAACCCATTTTTCTTCTTCTGTATAAAACCCTACAGGATTCTTTATGAACTCATAAGCTTTCTGAATTAACTCATAATGGGCATTCTCCTGCTCCATTAAGAATTTAAAAAATTCCTTAACTTCACCATTACCTGCCACATCGTGCTGCTCTTTATAGAAATCATAGGAACTTGTCTCAAGTTCAAGAGCAGTTTCATGGGCCTTTAAATCATCATCACTAAGCTCTGTCTTCTCTTTAAACTCCTTGACAGTCATTGAAAAGAATTTCTTTGTATCTTCTAGTTTATCTCCTTTTAGTTCTATTTTACCTTTTTCCATATACTCTTTAAGTTCTTCTATATGATTTAATTCCTCATTTGCCAAATACCTAAAAGTTTTAGCAACAACAGGATTTTTTGTATTACCTGCCACATCTTCATAGATCCTATGTCCTTTTTCCTCAAAATCCAATGCAGTTTGCAATGCTTCTTTTAGTTCCATTCTATTCTTTATTCAATTTTTTTAAACTTATCCTTCTCCCTACCACAAACAGGACACGTATCAGGAGCTTCTCCTTCTACAGTATGCCCGCAGACTTGGCAGACATAAATGTCCTTCTCTTCTAAATCCTTTCCAGCATTTACAGATTCAAGTGCTTTTTTATACAATTCAGCGTGAATCTTTTCAGCAGCATTAGCTCCGTGAAAGCTTAATTTAGCTGCTTGGTTTCCTTCTTTTTCAGCTTCCTCAATCATTTTAGGATACATCTCTGTAAATTCATGAGTTTCTCCATTTATAGCTTCTTGTAAATTCTCTTCTGTGCTCTTAACACCCTTAAGAACATTTAAATGATTTAATGCATGTACAGTTTCAGAATCTGCAGCAGCCCTGAATAATTTAGATACCTGTTTTAAACCATCTTCATCTGCTTTTTTAGCAAAAGCAAGATACTTTCTGTTTGCTTGTGATTCACCAGCAAAAGCTTCTTTTAGATTATCTTCACTTGACATAGTATCACCCCAAGTGCATGTGAGAAAATCTTATCTTTTTATATTTTTTTGTTTTAGCCTTAACACTTTAGGCTTGCAGAGCAAATACCTTTCTATCATCCTAAAAGGCCCATTAAGGGAAATAGCCTATAAACTACTGAACCTAAAACCAAAGCAATAATTATTGTGGCTAAAACAATATACAAAGCTCTTTTCCACCCAACCTCTCTTCCTAAAACAGCAATTGTTGCCACACACGGAATATAAAGTGAAGTTACTAAAGTGAAAACAAATATCTGCAGTGGCGTTAAAAAAGCCAATAAATTACTAGTTCCACCCAACACAATGAGCATTTCCAGAGCCATCTCTTTTCTGAAAATTCCAAATATCAAAGTTATCCCTGCAGAAGCAGGCAATCCCAACAATCCAGACATTACAGGCTCAAAAGGCTTCATAAGATAAGCCAACAAACCATAATCATTCAATACACCTATTAAAGCTGCCCCCACAATCAAGATAGGGAAAGCAATATAAACAAAGTCCTTAAGCCTTATCCATGTTTTCTTCAAAACCCCAATAACAGAAGGCATTCTAAAAGGAGGCATCTCTAGTATTAACCCTGTATGCTCCCCCGGTAATAATCTACCAAGTATATACCCAACAAAAAAGATTACAATCAAATCAATAAGATAAATCAATAAGGCAAACTGCCACCCTACATATTTTGCAGTTGCTCCCAATATGACAGCTGTAACAGCAGAACAAGGGACTAAACACACCATAACTATTGTTATAAACCTCTCCCTAAACGAACTTAATGTTCTTGTAGATAATATAGCAGGGACGTTACAGCCAAACCCTAACATCATAGGAATCATAGACTTACCATGTAATTTTAATTTATGCATTACCCTGTCAAGCAAATAAGCAATTCTTGTTAAATAACCAGAGTCTTCTAAAATACCTATCATTATATAGAATACAGCGATGTATGGAATAGCAATAGCCAACCCAGCTTCTATCCCTGTTATTAAACCATGCTCTAAAATCTTTCTAATAATCTGAATAGGAATTAAATTGATAAAAAAGCCAAAGACTGGCGCAACATACGCCTGGAATCCTTTAATCAATACTTCCTCAAATGCCCTACCGACAGTAAATAAGATATAAAACATCAACCCAAGAATAATAATTAATAACGGAACACCCGTTTTTGGTTCAATAGCCACTCTACTGAACCGTTCTTCCCATCTTCTTGCCTTTTTCTCTCCAATCTTTGTGACCTTTTCAGCAATTAAAGAAGCCTGCCCATGCCTGTCTTTTGATACATCTGTAGCAATATCATGGATTTTTTCATATTTTTTTATAATCTTTTTTATCTTTTCTTTCCCCTTTATCCCACCCCAGTAACCAGAGCTTCCTTCTAAAAAATCTAAAAGAAATTCTCTTTTATTGCCAGTAGAAGATTCCAATTCTTTAAGTAGCTCTTCAATATGATCGTCATATTTTGCTTTGTAATAATCAAAACTTATTTTACCATTCATAACCTCTTCACATTTCTTAGCTAATTGCTCAATTCCTTTTCCATTCAAACAATCAACTTCTACTACAGGTACTCCTAAAATCTTGCTTAGTTCTTTAGAATCAATTATCACCCCTTTGTCTTGTGCTTCTTCTATAAAGTTCAAAGCAACAACAACAGGAAATCCATGCTCAATCAACTGCAAAGTTAAGTATAAATTTCTTGCTAGATTATTGGCATCTATAATATTAATAACAACAGCTGCTTTTCTATTGATTAAATAATCTCTGGTTACTTTCTCATCTTCAGAAGATTCTCCAAAAGAATAAGTTCCAGGCAAGTCTGTTATTTTAATATTTTCAAAATACTTTAGGTTTGTTAACCCGTTCATTATATCTACTGTTGTGCCGGGATAATTAGCAACAGTGGCTCCTATTCCTGTAAACTGGTTGAATAAACAGCTTTTTCCCACATTTGGATTAGCGACTAAAACAATTTCCTTGCCAGATTCTACCTTACTAATCTCTTTAGCTCCATGACATGTTCTATGTTTCCTTAACATAAATCTTCGCACAAATATCCCTCCCTAATGCCACCTTAAAGCCTTTTACCTTTAGTTCAGTAGGCCCTTTCTTTATTCTGTTAAGAACTTTAATCTTGGTTTCAGGCACTAAACCTATAGAATTTATCCTTTCAAGAACATTTTTATCTTTAATCTTGGTAAACAGAACAGTTGCTTCCTTACCCACACAAATATCTCCCAGAAGGCATGCCTTTTTGTCACTATCAGGTATCTTATCCCCATGAGGGCATGTTTTGGGATTCTTCAGAAGCTTCTCAAGTTTCTCTGCGGCTTCTGTTGAAACACCGTGCTCTAACTTATCAGCTTCCTCATGCACCTTATTCTTTTTTATACCCAATATTTTTGATAAAAAACCTTCTATAATCTTATGTTTGTAAACTATCTTTTCAGCTTCTTCAATACCCTTTTTAGTCAGATTAATACTGCTATATAGTTTATATTCCACTAAACCAGAATGAGTCAGTTTTCCAATCATCTCATTAACACTGGCCTTAGAAACCTTCATATCATTGGCCAATTCAACAGACTTTATTGCTCTATTTCTGTCCTTTTGTATATGATAGATTCTCTTTAGATAATCTTCTTTGCTTATATCTTTCATGAAAGTTAGGCTAGCCTAACTTATATATAAACCTTATGATTAGAACGAAATGAGAAGCACAAATCTCAAACCTCCTTATATATAGAAAATAAGAAAAAAGAAGGCAAAGAGTTTCTAGGAGGTTTCCTTGCCTTCCAAACGAGGTGTTTAGACAATATTTAGAGGGATTAACTGACTTTTGGAAACGAGGGGGAACCAAAAGCCAGCACGAGTTTAGTATTAATTTAATACTTGACAGATTATCTTTCCGCAAGGAAAGACTAATCTGGAAAAAAACCACTCATTTTTAATGAGGGGTTTTTGACATCCCTATATCAATTTCTATGGTAAGGCATTTATAAATACATTATGAAGCCTTAATCGGGAACAAAAATCCACAAAGTTTATAAAGGGTAAAACAGACTTTTTACCTATTAAAATGGCATACGTTGTGGGTCCAAGTTGGTTCTATGGAATTGACTATGTCTTTGACCTAGTCTCTGTAATTGTTGGCCTGTTAATATGCTATTTTGCCTATAGGACCTATAGATATACCTCACAAAAGAAATACCTCTATTTTTCAGCCTCATTTTTTCTAATAGCCTTGGCATTTATCAGCAAAATACTAGCTACAATCCCCGTTTATTCTAAGGAATTAAAGGTAGAAACAGTTGGTCTGGTGACAGTCACATCACATATGATAAACAAGGTAACATGGATCAACCAATTTGGAATTTCTATAGCAAGATTCCTAATGCTGTTTGCATTCCTTATATTGTTGATGGTCTCATTAAAAATAAGGGATAAAAAAGTAATTGCCTTATTCATATATTTCCTTATAATCTCAACAGTACTTGTCAGTGCGTCATACCTGGTTTTCCATGTTACCTTATTAATAATGCTCTCCATTTTGTACTTAAACTACAGAAAAAATTATCTAAGGGTAAAGTCAAAAAACGCAAAGATGGTTATGTATTCCTTCCTCGCAATCTTAATAAGCCAGGTATTCTTTATTTTCGAAGGTTTAACTGAAAACTTCTATGTTATAGGCGAAACCATGCAGTTAATTGGTTATCTAATGTTATTGTTTGCCATCATAAAGATGATGCTAAAAAAATGAGTAAAAGAAGAACTAAGATTGAGATTATAAACGATATCTTAGGGGCCATACAGAAAAAAGGAGGTGAAATAAAGCCAACTCATCTACTTTACAAATCAAATTTATCTTATAAAAAGATGCTTGAATATGTTGATGAATTAATAGAGAAGGATATGATGGAAGAAAAATCCCTTAAAGGAAAAAAAACATATTCTATAACAGAAAAAGGAAATAATTACACACAGCAGTTCAAGAAGATTAAGGAATTCTCAGATTCATTTGGATTGTGATAAAATAGAAGATATACACTTAACTAAATAACCCCTTAAACCACCCAATAATCTTTCTGAAAAAACCTGCTTTAGCGCACTTACCATCTGAACATAAATTTGTTTTACACTCATAATTATTATTGCAGTTCCTGTCCATATCTTTTTGGGTTAGTAGCTCATTTCCAACGTCACAGTATTGAGTACCATCTAATGTACCAACAGGAACACAATTATTGCCTACACTACACCCGGAAGAGAGTCTCTTGTTTGAACACTTTTTGGGTGTTCCTTCACATGTATCTTTAATGCAGACATTGTTATCATCACACTCAGAATCAGTTGAACATTGATCTTGTTCTGGGCAGTCTTTATCTTCTTCATAGGTACAATTAGTTGGACAATAATCATCTCCCGTGGCACATTGTAGAATTTCAGTATTATTACATACTTTTGGTGTTCCAGAACATATATCTATTGTTGAAG
>SDBT01001136.1_pt1 | contig 45907 bp, 40 predicted proteins | sample 2277101 | NCBI WGS metagenome assembly SDBT01 (sample SAMN10404973, study PRJNA504765) | marine sediment metagenome | isolation source: marine sediment core GS10_PC15, 103 cmbsf | place: Arctic Ocean: Southern Knipovich Ridge | collected 2010 | reverse complement strand
AAGTTCGTATCCTTCTGTCGGCATCTTTCTGATCAATTACTTTCGATGTTTTAAAGTCCCTAATCTCAACTCCTTCTTTGTTTTCAAAAATCAGATCATATCTTCCATGAACTGAAACATCACTTTCAAGTACTTCAAAAGACTCTTCAACTGATTTTGGGATCTCCCCTTCTTCTTGGTCGGCTTTGTAGAATTTGGTTAGAGTTTCTACTCCGGACTTGAAGCGTTGGTCCTCATGCTCACGAGTGATAAAGCCGACATTTCGAAAAGACTGTTTAAAATCCATCAGAAGCTGGTTCAAACTGACTTCATCACCTCGAATTTTTCGGTTAAAATAATGGTCCAATGCAGAGTGAATCGCCGTTCCGTACATTAACGAGTGATTTTCTAGTAGTGGAATTCGAATCACGTGAGCATAATAGTATTTCTTCGGACAGGTATGATAGTCGTCAATCTGTTGACGAGAAAGTTTTATTCTTCCGTCAATCAATTTTTTCGCCTGCCTGCCTGCCGGCAGGGCCTTACTTACTGTTGTAGTTTCAATTTTCTTAAACCGCTCAATCTTTTCTAGTGCTGATTGTTTTTTCTTAAGTTTCAAAACATTGGTCTCGTCAAGAAGCTCCATTACGAACTGGGAGATTTTTTTTACTCTTTTGCCACCATAGTCATCTGCAGAAGTTAAAAACAAGTTTTGCTTTGCTCTTGTGGCTGCGACATAAAAAAGTCTGCGCTCTTCCTGTAAGTGAAAGTCACTTTTGGGCAAACACTCTTTTACAAGCTCTTGTGGGATCTCAATCTGCTCTCGTCTGTTTCTGCCTGGGAAACGGTCAGATACACAGTTTACGATAAAAACTACTGGCCACTCAAGACCTTTTGAGGCGTGAGCAGTTAAAACATTTACAGCGTCAATATCGGGGTCAATGTCAGATGAGATCACTTCATCCCCTACTTCAAGCAATAGCTCCAAGTTGTTTAAAAATGCAATAAGAGATTTGTCATTTGCAGAATGGTTGTAGTTTGCGATTCGCTCAAAAAACTTGGCGATGTTTTGGATCTTTAGTTCATCTTCAACGGAAGGCTTGTCAGAAAGTATTTTCAAATATTTTTTTTCAGTTAGGTATTTGTAAAGAAGTTCGCCAGCGTTTAGATCTTTTATTTTTTCTCTGTATTTTTTAACATCGTTAATTAATATTTGAAGGTTTTCGTTGGGCGCAAGAAGTGAATTTTTATTCAATTCAAACTCGATGATATTAAAGATTGAACGATGGCCCCTCTTTGATCTTGTGTGAAATTCCGTTAGTGCACTTGGTTCTATATTATAAAGTTCTGAGGTGGCTAACTGATATAAAGAGAGATTGTCATCAGAGTACGCAAGCGTTTTCAGAAGGGCTACTAGCATTTTGACCTCAGGTTGAGTGTAGAGTCCACTTACGCCTGAAAATGCGTATGGAATCCCCAACAGATTCAAAGATTGGATAAATGGCTCTGCGTGATTGTTTGCTCGAACCAGTATAGCAAAATCTTTATTTTTTAAGTTTAGTTTAGTTTTTAAAGTTTTAATTTTATTGGCAACCGTATCCGTTTCATGCGATAAGGTATCGCAGTGTAAAAGTTCTGGAATATCTCCAGAAACGTCAGAGATCAATTTTTTGTTGATCTTGTTTTTTATCTCAAGTCTATCTGGATTATTGTGTTGTATGAGTTTATATGATGAATCTAGAATCTGTTTTGTCGAGCGATAGTTTTTATTCAATACGATTTGAGTAGTTGATTTGAATGAATTTTTAAAATCCAAGATATTTGAGATAGAAGCTCCCCTGAATCGATAAATCGATTGGTCATCATCTCCCACAACTGTTATGTTTTTATCTCGATTTGCCAGAAGTTTTACGATCTCATTTTGAGCGTAGTTGGTATCTTGGTATTCGTCAACAAGAATAAATTTGAACTGATCTTGGCATTTTTTAAGAACTTTCTTGTTCTCTTTTAGAAGCTTATAGGTCAGATAAATCTGATCACCAAAGTCTAGATTTCCGGCCTGAATCATCAAATCCTGATAGCGCTCGTATGTATTGGCTAGCTCTTCAGTTTTTTCTAATTCTAATAGATCTGATTCATTAGTTTTAAGTTTGTCGACATGCGATTTGTAATCGTGTGGAGACACTAGTTCATCTTTAAGCCGCGAAAAGTGAGACAATAGTGCGTCGATATGAGAGGTCGGATTACCAAGAGGTCTAAAGTGATTAAGGTCAAATGCAAATAAGTTTTCTCTAAAGAATACTGCTTGCTCGGTTTTTGTTAGAACTTTAAAGTTTGCAGGCAGTCCCAGGTCTATTGAAAAATCACGAAGCAGTCTGTCGCCAAAAGCGTGAAAAGTTGAGATCCACATATCGGTATAGCCGTAAGGAACCAGCTCATCTACCCTCTGCTCCATCTCTGCAGCTGCTTTTTCGGTAAATGTTAGAGCCAAAATCTCGGAGGGTTTTGCGATTTTTTGTTCAATCAGATAAGCAATTCTTTTTGTGATTACCGTAGTTTTACCGGTTCCAGCTCCAGCGATAATTAAAAGAGGCCCCGACTCATGAGTAACGGCTTTTTTCTGTTCGGTGTTGAGACCATTTAAAATATCAATCTGATTTTCTAGATTAAAGCTCTGTTGCATAAGGGCATTATACCAGAATTAGTAGATAAAAATGAAAGCGCCCCGCCGATCGATGATCAGTGGGGCGCGCGCTGTACTAGTTTGTGGCGAGCTTGGTTCTTTTTCTAGCTCGCCACCAGAGTATCAACTGTCGTCGTAGTGTGACGATCGCCATCGCGATCGAAACGATTGCTACCAGTAGCCACACTGACGACAGTGGGCTCTGGTTGAAGAGGATCGTCCCCGGTGCTACGGCGATGATCCAAACAACCACGATTGCGACTATCAGTGTAAGCAATGCTTTGACTCTAGGCTTCATTTCATGTCTCCACTGTTGCTGTGATGTGTTTTGTAGTCTCGAATGACGAATCACTCGAGCCTAGAAACACACTAGTCATATAGCAACTCTTTTAAAAACCCTCTATCAATGCAAGCACCGATAGAGGGCCTCTTTAAAGAGCTTTGACTCCTAGAAGCGCTTTTTTTATCGCTTAAAATTGTCAACTCTTCCAATATAGCACATATAAGAAGAAATGTCAAGGACATTATTACACTGAATTTTCACACAGCAAGAACATAGAACATTTGAATCTATTATAAATAATATTATATATGAAATTGCTTATTGACTATATCAAAATCTATAAAACTATAGCTGTGCTTCAACCTTCTCCATAAGTGACTCTTTGGCTTGAGCCCCCATCACTCTCTCAACCTCTTTGCCGTCTTTGTATATGACAAAAGTCGGAAAGGACATTACTTTTTGTTCAGCTAACAGCTCCGGCTCTTTATCTCCATCTACTTTGGCAACGATGAAACGATCTTCCTTTTCTTCTTCCCCAATTTCTTCAAGAATTGGAGCCATCATTTGGCAAGGTCCACACCAGGTTGCAAAGAAATCTACAAGAACTGGTTTTTTTTCATTCATTAATTTATCAAACCCTTTTTTATCGATCTCTCTTACAGCATCTTTCTTCTCTACATCTTGCATTATAACTCCTTTATTTAGTATTAAGTATACAGTATTTATCATACAGTATTGAGTAAATATCATTGGGTAATCGGTAACCTGCCTGCTCCTCGAGTCTGAGCCTCGGAGTCGATGACCGGCAGACAGGTTGCCGACATACGATACTGGCATCATCATTACCGAAGAACGCTACCCCTACTCCGACAATTTTTCTGCTTCACGTTGAAATTTTTTAGCGCTACCAAACTTTTTAAATACTGAAACAAATCTCAAATACGCAACTTCATCAAGTATTAGTAGTCTCGAAATTACCATCTCCCCTATCTCAACAGATTTTATCTCATTTTTTGGTTTCCTTATGATTTCTTGTTCTATGTCGGTCACGATTTCTTCAAGTTCGTGAATGTCAAAAGGACGTTTCTCAAGTGCAATCTGAATTCCGCTCGAGAGCTTTTCACGGCTGTAATCCTGAACAGAAAGGTCACGTTTTCTGACTTTTATCTTTGGTGCATCGATTTTTTCAAATGTTGTGAAACGATAATTACAATCAAGACACTCTCGACGACGACGAACAAATTGTTTTTCATCTCGAGAATCGAGAACTTTGGTATCTGATTTTTTACAAATTGGACATAGCATAGGGTAGCTTGTAATTAGTAGTTAGTAACTGGCATTAAGAAGATCTATCAATATCTAGTAGTGAGAACATTGTAAACTACTAGATGTAGTTATGCAAACAAAATCACCCAAGCTATGGTTTCTCATAGGGAAAGGTGATTTTTACCGTGTCTATAACCGTGAGATTTTCCGCCCCTAAGGGGCCCCTTAGGGGTGTACAAATATCAACTTGTATTATTTAAGTTTTCTTCGAATAAATGCTGGGACTTCTAACTCATCTTCGTCGTCATCATTTTTCTTTTCTTCTTTTTTGTCATCTCTAGATATCATCTGTGATGATGGAATCTCGGATGGATGAGTCTCTCTTGAGATCGGTTTATGTAAAGCCTTTTGGTGTTCGCTTTCAAAGCCAGTTGCTATAACTGTGATCTTGACTTCTCCTTGCATTGCTTCATCGATTATTGCGCCGAAGATTATATTTGCATCACCATCGGCAGCTTCAGTAATGGCTTTTGCAGCCTCGTCAATCTCGTACATACCCAAGTCCGGACCACCAGTTATATTGAACAAAATTCCCTTGGCACCATCTATAGAAAGTTCAAGAAGTGGTGAGTCGATTGCCGCTCTTGCAGCTTCGATTGCTCTGTTGTCGCCTTGACCATGACCAATTCCCATAAGAGCAGAACCAGCGTCTGACATGATTGCTTTAACGTCGGCAAAGTCAACGTTTATGATACCGTGAAGAGTGATCAGATCGGCTATTCCTTGAACACCTTGTCGAAGCACATCATCAACCACTCCGAATGCATCAAAGAGTGAAGTTTTCTTATCGATAACTTGAAGAAGTCTGTCATTTGGAATAGTAATCAAGGTATCAACTTTGTCTTTCATCTCTGCGATTCCAGACTCAGCTATCCGTTTTCTACGTTGTCCTTCAAATGAGAAGGGTTTGGTTACGATACCAACTGAAAGCGCTCCCAACTCTTTTGCTATCTCTGCAACAAATGGCGCAGCACCAGTACCGGTTCCGCCACCCATTCCACAAGTAACAAATACCATATCAGAACCTTTCATAGCCTCATAGACCTCTTCTTTATTCTCTTCTATGGCTTTTCTGCCAATTTCAGGATCAGCTCCAGCGCCCAAGCCTCGTGTAGTGTCTTTACCGATCTGAATCTTAATTGGGGATTCATTATGAGCTAGTGCTTGTGCGTCGGTGTTTATGGCAACAAAATCAACGCCTCTAAGTTTTGCGTTGATCATTCTAGTTAATGCCGAACCACCCGCACCACCAACACCCACAACTTTAATTATTGCAAAGTTTTCTATTGTTGATGACTTGTTCTCGACCATGGTTGTCTCTCCTGCCCCGCCAGTTATTGTTTAGAATATAACATTTAGTATATAGTATCGACATAAAAAAATATTGCAAGTAATTTATTTTCTATGGCAAGAACTGTTTGAAGAAATCCTTTATCGTTCCAAAGTAACCGCCGACTGCCGATCGGTCTATACTAAACCCAGACTGATCCTTATCTCTACCCCACAGCATCAGCCCAATACTAGTAGAATATACTGGATCATCTAGCTTGTCAACAAGTCCTCCAAAATCAATTATTGGCGAGCCTACCTGTGCGGGCAATCGCATGCTCTCTTTTGCAAGCTCAACTATTCCTTCAAGTTTCGCACCACCTCCTGTTAAAATCACACCAGCTGGCATTGTTCCATCTCTCCCTATAGCTTGTAGCTGTTCTTGAACTATCATTAGGATCTCTTTAAGCCTGGCTTCGATTATCTCAGATATGTATTTGATCGATGCAACCCCATCTTCTTTTTTATCTATCGAACTTAATTTAACTTCTTCTTTCTCGGATACTTTTTCAGGAAGAGCTACACCGTATTTTAGTTTCAAAATCTCCGCAACCTCTAAAGAAGTTCTAAGCCCGATTGCAACATCGTTTGTAATGTGCGATGAGCCAATTGGCACTACTCCACAACCGATCAGATCGCCTTCCTCAAAAAAGGCATATGAAGTCGAGGCTGAACCGATGTCGATAAGGATCACACCTATCTCCATCTGTCTTTTTGAAAGAAGTATCTTGCTCTCTGCTAAGGGCGAAAATACTACATCGAGAGTGCTTACTCCAGCTTGTTCGACGCATCGCTCCAAATTTTTTAAAGCATTTGTTGAAGTTGAAAGTACTTGAGCATCTACCTCTAATCGGATCCCAGTCATTCCCAATGGATCCTTAACTTCTTCTTGTCCATCTATCACAAAACTTCTTGGAAGGACGTGCAAGATCTCTCTATTTGGTTTATTTGGAATTGCCCTAGCTGCTTCTACAACTCGGTCAACATCTTGATTGCCGATCTCACCATCTGCTTTAGATACGGCTATAACGCCTTTTGAGGATTCGCATTCGATGTGAGATCCGTCAATTCCTAATACTGCAGATCGAAGTGCAATTCCTGACATTCTTTCAGCTTCTTCAAGAGACGCTGAAATGCTAGAGACGGTTTCTTCTATATCTATAATCTGACCTTTTCTCATACCTTGATTTGGAGAGCTTCCGATCCCAATTATGTCGATTTTGCCTTCTTCAAATTTACCAACACAAGTAACCACCTTTGTGCTTCCGACATCTACACCAACTGATATTGATTCTCGAGCCATCAAAAACCCTCTCTTAATATTCTCAAATACAAATCTGAGGCATTAGCCTACTATGAATATATTTTATCAATATTGCTATATGTGTGCAATACTATCATTCAAATAAAGTTCTAATATGAGGTAAGAATATCAGAGCTGCCACAACAATTGCAATTACAGAAGCCAAAAGGACTGCTCCAGCCATAGCGTCTTTGATGAATTTTATATTCTCATTGTGTTTTTGATCGATTTCGTTGCAGACTTTTTCGATCGCAGTATTCATAATCTCCATTGCAAATACCATAATCACAGCCATAAACAAGATTGCAGCTTCGAGACGACTTACATTTAGAATGTAAACAAGGATCCCAGTACCGATAGTAATTATGGCATGGATTCTAGCATTTTGCTCGTTAGCAAGAAGTCGAATCACACCTCTAAATGCGTGGTGAAAGCTGTAACCGACTTTTTTAAAATTAATATATTTCATATCATTTTATGATTTATCTTTTCTGCTACCTTTCCCCACTCTTTTGGGTCAGTCTCGTGATCATATCCAAACAAATGCAATAATCCATGTTTGATTAACTCTTTTGTAGTTCCACCAATTTTTTTCATATATTCCTCACAAATTACTATTGAACCTAGTATAGATATATCTGCTGGGATCTTATCTAATGGAAAGCTGATTACATCTGTAGGTTCATCTATTTTTCTATGCCTTAAATTTAGTTTTTGCATCTCATCTTCACCGACAAACTTTATCTCTACTTTTTGATTGGTGTCAGATTTAAGCTTTTTTAAAGAGTTTTTTAGTATGTTGGATATTGCTATATGATCTAGCTTTGTTGAAGTTCCGATTATATCAAGATTTTCCATTTGTTTCATAGCTAATTCTCTGATGATAAATTGAGGAGAGGGTTTTGATTAAAGATGAGCGAATTTTTGCGATCTCTGACTCAGAAAAATTTGCAGAATTTAATTGTCCTTCTGAAAGCTTTGCCTCGATTGCTTTTTCGACAATTTCGGCGATTATATCGTCATTTAAATATTCTTTAGAGCGAGCTATGGCCTCTATGTTGTCGGCAAGCATTATGATAGCCGACTCTTTTGATTGTGGAGTAGGGCCAGGGTAGCGAAAGTCGGTGAATTTCATCTTAACACCTTTCTCTTTTGCTCTCTCGAAAAAATACTCAGCTCTTGTTGTACCGTGATGTTCCTGTATAACCGAGATTAAATCTTCAGAAAGATGTCCCTCTTTTGCGATCTCAACACCTTTTTCCACATGCGAGATTATTACCTTGGCATCTCTTTTTATTGATGTTTTTGACTCGTCTGTTGGGATCTCTGCATGAGCCTGATTTTCAATATAGCTGGCAGGACTAGCAAGCTTTCCGATGTCGTGATAGTAGGATGCGACACGAGCCAAGAGAGAGTCGGCTCTGATCTCTTTGCAGGCTCGTTGGGCTAGATTGGATACATTTAACGAGTGGTGATATGTCCCTGGGGCTTCATATGAGAGTCGAAGCAAAAGTGGATTTGAAAGATTTTCGAATCGATAACGTCTTCGCAATATAGTCATTACATTTTCAACACGAGAACTTAGAAGAGTAAAGGCCAAAACTATCGCAAAAGAGATTATCAGCGAAGCGATCAGCCAGACTAGTGTAGATACAAATGACGATACTTCAAGGTTGCTAACGATTCCATTTGTTACAGAGATTATAATAAAAACAAATATAAATATAATAAGGGAGATAAACAAAATATACCTAAATTCGTTTTTGTTCTTGGACATAATAATAGAAATGGATAGCCCCTAAGGGACCCCCTACCCGAAGGGTAGCCTTTGGCTTGGGGCTAATTATTCTAATGGCTAATTTACTAAATAAAACTAAAACCCTTCGATTTGTGCCTGCATGCATTAATACGCTCTGACGTTTTGAGTGGATGAGAAACTTCAATGATGATATATGATAGTCAATTCTAAATTGGTGATATTCTGTGGAAAGTTTCAGTGATAAAAATTCATTGTAGTAGCCGATTGACGGCTTTTGAAACTTGGTTGCCGTCTGCTTTTCCGGCGACTTTAGGCATTACAGCCCCCATTACTTTGCCGAAATCTGCTTTTGAGCTCGCACCGACCTTAGATATAACTTCTTTTACAATTGTTTCAACCTCTTCATCTGTAAGTTGCTTTGGCATATAAGTCGTTAGAATCTCTAATTCCAAAGCTTCTTTTTTAGCCAAATCTTCTCTGCCACCAGACTTGTAGCTCTCTATAGAATCTCTTCTCTGTTTGATCTCACGCTGGATTACTTTTGTGATGTCTTCATCTAAAAGTTCTTCTTTTTTATCTATTTCAGCATTTTTTATGGCACTTTGAAGCATCCGAAGAACGCTGATTTTGGTTTCTTCTTTTGCTTTGTATGCGGTCAGATAATCTGTTTTTATAGTTTCTTTTAAGCTCATGTATTAATATTAATTAATATTCGGTATTCGTTAGCGATGTTCGTAACGTCTAATCGTTATTCGTAAAACGTAACCGATACTGGCTTCGCCCGCCTGCAACTATGTAACAACTTCGGGCAGGTGACCGAAAAACGATATATCTCTAGTAACCCCGTTTCACAGACTGGATCTTGTTTCTTCTGATCGCTGATTCTCTCCTAGCTCGTCTGTTTTTGTCTTTCTCAAAATAGCGATTTTCCTTCGCTACGGTCATTATTCCGCTTTGTTGAACTTCACGATTGAATCTTCTCATCATGACATCAACTCGTTCTCCATTTTTCTTTTTTACTTCTATCAATAAACTCACCACCCTTCGGGTAGATAAATTAAACACTATTATCAAATGATATTATAACTGAAATATAGAGATTTTGCAATCAAATTGGGTAAATTCCAAATGTCAAAACTCCGAAAAAGACCTGTATACTGTATACTTCTTCCTTAATACTATCTAGCCCATCGGCCCAAGCTTCTCGCCACCTAAAAGATGCAAGTGGATGTGGTCAACTTCAGCTCCAGAATCTTTTCCTGAATTAAAGACCAATCTAAAGCCAGATCTGCCGATGTTTAGCTCATCAGCCAAGTTTTTTGCTGCCATTATCAATTTTCCTGCTATCTCTCCCCCATTTTCAGGAAGATCGGCTACTGAGTGAACATGTTCTTTAGGAACAATTAGAATATGAATGCGGGCTTTTGGATTAATGTCGTCGAAGGCTACCACGTCTTCATCTTGATAGCGGAACCTTCCAGGTTCAAACTCTTTAATAATTCTGCAAAATGCACAATCTACTACATATTCAGGCATAAAAACTCACTACTAATAATACAATTCTAATCTAACCCTAAGGGTCCCCTTACCCTAAGGGTAGCCTTAAGCTTGGGGCTAATATTATCCAAATCTACGAATATAAATCATATGTCATTTCGAGCGAAGTCGAGAAATCCCTGCAAAGATTAGTGTCGGTTTTTTTCGATATAAGATTGCCAATTTTTTTTTAGCCATTTTTTTTGTTTAAGTAAATCTTCATCCATTCCCCTATTCTTCATCTCTAGGGTGACTATTCCTCCTTTATGGGGGTGTGTGGCTGCTTGGGGCAATGGAGAAGAGAATCCGTGAGTATAGTGGCATAGTTCGTGGCCGATGGTGGCGTCAACAACGTATATAGGGATTTCTTCATCTTTGAAGTGAGAGTTTATAATTATCTGGGTTTCAAAATCTCCTGCAAGTCGCTTTAAGATTGATTTCGGATAAACCTTGCGAATGCTACCAAGCCTTGTACGAGCACGTCTTCCCCATTTGATAAATACAGAATTGGGCGCTTCTACATCAGAAAAGTGCTTTTTCATTATTTTATCGAACCTATTTTCCAACCAATCATCATTTCTCATAGTTTGATTATATCATAAAAAAACATTGACAAATAGATTTATATATGCTAATATGTTTATTGTTGAGGTGCCCGTGCTTGGTCTCGGGCGAACCTGCTATATGGGAGTGTTGAGATGAAAGAGCTCTGTGGCTTATACATGGTCGACAGAGATCAGCCCTTCGTCGAGTTCAGACAAGACAAGAATCGGATGGAGCTAGAGGTAGTAGATGCGGAGGGGAACAAATACACGTTCAACCTCAGCCAGAGCGGTGAGGTTGTTGGTGTGAGCATCGATGGAGAGTACGCCCAGTTCTCCGACGTCTTGCACTACAGAATCATCATAGATGAGGATGAAGGAAGACAAGTCGACAAGGGGTACATCCTGGAGATTCTCGACCTAAACGCCGACGACGACTAGGGAATCTCGGTGCCCCACTGACTCAGGGTGCCGATGGAAGGCCCTATACCGAAAGCCAGCGACAACGCACAATGACTGTGCGTCGCTGGCTTTGACGTTTATAGCCGTATATACCAAAGACTAGATACACACTCCTAGACATACAATATATTGATAATAACCCTTGACAAGGTGGCAAATATTTGATACAATGAAGTAGTAGTTTCGCAATGAGCGAAGCTATTTTAATTTCGCTTCGCAAAATTCCCTACGAAAGTACGAATTAAACGAAAGTACGAAATTAAGGATAATACACACTCGCAATACCATGCGAGTTTAATAAATTAATATAGGATTGTGGAATAAGGCTAAGCCGTTCAGAACATTCATGCCGATACTCCACCAAACTCTAATGTTTCTTCATATGAAGAATATCGATTTATCGATAATTAGAGAGGGAAAGATCTTTAACAAACAGGTACTTGAATCAACACTTTTCGCACTTACTGTCGCAACTTTGGTATTTGCAATCTTCTTGGTTGCAACTGCAGTAGCAAAGGAACCGGTAGCAAATAGTGAGAACATAGTGTTAAATACTAGCTCACATAAGGTGATCGAAGTTAATCGAAAGGTCAACGAGATCGTTCTTGGTGAGTCAATGTCGCAGCGAATCGAGCGAGAAGCACGGGAGCGAGCTGAAGCAGAAGCAAGAGCGGCTGCAGAAACTGCCACTGCTGCTGAGCGTGCAAGAGTTGAGGCTAGAAAAGCTACAACAGCGCGTGGAAACTACGGAGAGCCTACAAGATTCGATGAAATCTACAAGCGTGCTGAAGCTACATATGGTGTAGACTGGAGATTACTTCGTGCAGTTCACTATGTTGAAACTGGACAGAGTGGCTCTACTTCAATAAAATCGTATGCAGGCGCACAGGGTCCAATGCAGTTTCTACCTTCTACATGGAGACGTTATGCTCAGGATGGTAACGGTGATGGAAGCACAGATATCAACAATGTTGATGACGCAATCTTTGGAGCCGCTAACTATCTAAGGGCATGTGGTTACCCAAATGTTAAAAAAGCACTTTGGGGATACAACCGCTCTACTGCATACTTTAATAAAGTTATGTCAGTAGCAAACTCTCTTGGGTTTTATGCCTAAGGAAGCTGATAAGCTGATAAGCTGGTAAGTTTGTAAGTTATAAGTAAGAAAAAACTCTCTGGAAAGTTCTGGAGAGTTTTTTCGTTGGCAAATTATTGAATGGATCCTGAATCCCTCCACAGGTCTTCGACTCCGAGGCTCAGACTCGAGGAGCGGGCAGGCAAGTTCAGGATGACATTTATAGCTCTTGTTGGGGTGAAGCGGGCGGAGGTGGTGTTGGTGGAACTTCTGGTGTTTTTGGAGCAGAAGGTGCTGGTTTGGGTTTATCGGATTCACTGTGACCATCCCACTTAGCATATTCGGCTTTGTCACCAAGCATCTGTTCTATCTTAAGCAGACGATTATATTTTGCAGTTCTCTCGCCTCTTGCAGGAGCACCAGTTTTTATTACTCCACATCCACAAGCAACAGCCAAATCGGCTATAAAGTCATCTTTGGTTTCTCCCGATCGGTGAGAGATAACAGGCTTAAAACCAGCTTCTGTGGCCATTATTATCGTATCAAGAGTCTCTGTCAAAGTTCCAATTTGATTGGGTTTGATCAAAATTCCTGTTGTGGAATTATGGTCTATACCTTTTTGAAGAAGTTTCGGATTGGTCGCATACAGATCATCTCCTATCGTCTCAACATCATTACCAATTCGACGAGTGAGTTCTCTCCAGCCATCCCAGTCAGATTCGTGTAAACCATCCTCGATAGATACTATCGGAAACTTTTCGCACCAAGTGTCGTAGAAGTTAACCATTTCGTCGGTAGTAAGTGAGCGATTCTCTCGGTGAAGCTGATATACATCAACAGAGAAAAGACGTGACGCTGCAGGATCAAGAGCGATAAATACATCTTCGCCAGGAGTGTATCCCCCTTCTTTAATGGCCAGCACCAAAAGTTCCATTGCTTGTTCATTTGAAAATAGTGAAGGTGCGAATCCGCCTTCGTCACCCAAAAGTGGCTGATAACTTCTCTCTTCAAGTATTTTACCCAAAGCATGATAAATCTCGGTTCCAGCTTGAAGGGCTTTTGAAAATGTTTCGAATTTAATTGGAACTATCATAAATTCCTGAAAGTCAGTTGAGCCGACTGCATGTTTTCCACCATTTAATATATTTAAAAATGGGATAGGGATGATGAATTTTGGATGATGCATGCCTAAAAGTTCTGTCAAATATTCAAAGAGCTCAACTTTCTTACTTGCAGCTGCTGCTCTGGCTACCGCCAAAGAAACTCCTAAGATAGAATTTGCACCCAGCTTGGACTTGTTCTCGGTTCCATCGAGATCGATCATGGCTTGATCAATTGCTTTTTGCTCATTGGCTTCCATGCCTATCACTTTAGGCGCGATAGTGGTCTTGACGTGTTCTACGGCTTTTCGGACCCCTTTTCCGTTGTAGCGGTGAAGGTCACCATCACGAAGTTCTAGTGCTTCTAGCTTACCTGTGGAGGCTCCTGAGGGTACATATCCAACACCAATACTCCCGTCATCGAGTGTGACTTTGCATGAAACTGTAGGGTTGCCACGAGAATCTAGTATCTCCATGGCATGAATTTCTTTAACTTTGGCCATTTCTTCCTTTCGCAAATATTATATTTTTCTTGCTACCCTCCCTAGCCAACCTCTCGAAGACTCGCCGGGTACGAAAAATACAACATTCGCTACATTCTAAGTTGCTATTAGTTTAATAAATATTACTGATATTTAAACATCATTGTTCAAATGTAAATTATATGGAAATTGAAAATTGAAAATTAATAACCGTTATTCACTTCCTTCTGTTATAGCTGGAGTTGTTGATGCAACTGTTTCAACAGTAACTGGGGATTTGCTTGGAACGACACAAATCCAAAGTGCTCCTCTGTTAAATGTGATCTCTTCTCCTTGAGCGTCGTAAAAGATCTCACGAGTTTTCTTTGAAGTTTTTTTCCAAGTTCCCTTTATCTCTTTGCCATCTAAAAATATCTGTGCTTTGCCACTTCCAACAGTATTCATTTGTAGCCCATGCTCGTTGATGCTTGTAGTGATCGGAACATTGTTTAGTGACATAATAGCGATGTTTTTCGCGCCAAGTTGATTGCCAGAAACTCTGTCTAGGTGTGGCTTTCCGGCCATTGAACGCAGATACGAATTAGTCGTTTTGTCATAGTCAAACTCTACTTTGAAGTTTGCAGTAGAAAAGTCAACTGTGATCTTTTGCGATTCTGGAAGAAGACCAGCTTCTGTAGAGTCCGCTTCAGGATCGTCTTTAAATCTATAAACGTTGAAGTTCTTTGAAGTGGTGTACTTCTCTTTTGCAGCCTCTTCTCTAAGTTTTATTGTAGATGTGTGCATATTGTGCTCGGTAGCCACTCCAAGATTTTTATCTCTCCAATATGCTGCTGACCAGTAGAATTGATTCAAACCAAGTACCCCATCGGTTCTGATCTGGTCAAGCGAGATTATATTTCCTCCAACGTGTGCATAGTAAGCATTATAACCTTCAACCCAATCAACATAGTATGGTCTTGCAGATCTAACGGGGCCGACTCTATCTGATTCATTGGTTCCATAAATTCCCATAAACCTGGTTATCCCTCCCTCTGCTAGAGCCTCATAAACGATGCTTGCATCGATCAGCCCTGACTGAGGTCTTGCATCTGTGTGGTTTTCGATCATTATTGCCAGTGGATAGCGGTTTGCGGATTCGATGTCAGTTTTGATCCCATCAAGCAAAGCTTCATATGTAACTTCAGTTACTTCTTCTTCGGTATCTTTGTTAGAGAAAATATCAAGTCGATCTGTAGTTAAAAAATATAGACCTAAAGCGACTAACACGATTAAAAGAACGCCTGACACTATGATGAAGATCAATCTCTTTTTCGGGTTTTTGAAAAATTCTGAAATCCTATGTTTTAGATTTGACCATTTTTCTTTAAAAGACATTTTTCGTCTTGGCATCTCAACTTCATCAGGTGTTCGCTCATCTAGCCCAATGTCCACTTTCCCTCCTTAGGTAAATATCAAACTAACACAAAAATGCATTTATTCTATTATAGCAGATTTCAAAATAATTTTATAAGCCTACACTTTTTGTATATAGTCATATGCCGAGAGTGTTGCAGTGGCTGCTTCTCCTGCAGCAATAACCAACTGCTGGAAAGGTGTGTTGGTCAAATCACCTGCAGCGAAGATCCCAGGAACTGATGTCTGTTGATTGTTATCCACCTTTATCTGACCTTTCTCATCAGTATCAATCAAACCATCGACTAAAGAGTCATTTACTATGTATCCAACTTCGATAAATACAGCGCTGACTAATAACTCTTTTATTGGATCAAGCGTAAGTTTCTCGACGGTTTTCAATCCTTCAATATTTGTTGCCTTTGACTCCATTATGATTTCAACATTATCTTTAGTTTTTAGTTTTTCGATTAAGTAGCTCTCTGCTCTGAATTTATCTTTTCTGTGAATCAAATAAACCTTATTTGCTATGTCTGACATTACCAAAGCTGCATCAATTGCGGAGTTTCCACCACCGATGATTGCAACATCTTTTTTCTTGAAAAACGGTCCATCGCAGTTGACACAATAAGAGATTCCCTTGCCTACAAACTCTTTTTCGCCTGGAATTTTCAAAGTTCGAGGAACTTTTCCAAAGGCCAGTATAATCGTTTTGGTTTCATAAGAATTAAGTTTAGTATTTACTTTGAAATTTTTGCCACTCTTTTTAATCTTAAGAGCAACTTCAAATTTAAATTCAACCTCAAGCTTATCAACTTGTGCTTTCATTTTATTGGCTAGACCGGCTCCGTTTACGGAAATTTCGCCAGGCCAGTTTTCAATATCGGGTGTTTTCGCCATCTGCCCGCCAAGATCGCCAGATAGGATAAGTACTTTCATTGACCTTCTAGCAGCATATATTGCAGAGGTCATTCCAGCTATTCCACCACCAACAATTATTAGGTCATACACATTTGCTCCATTGCCGCGTCTCGATACATCGAGACGGGTTCATATTTAATAAAATTTATAACCATCATTATACCAATTTAATCACTAATCTGTGATTTGGTCAAAAAAAACGGATCACAACTTGTCTTATAGCAAATGACCCGATTTTCTAATTATGTGCCCTGAATTCTGAATAATAGATTCACTGTCACTTTCCAAAGTATATAGCCGATGTTTTTTAATGCTGGCCACGTGCCTGGGAGTGCAGCAAGTAGAATCGCCAAAAAGATCCAATGGCCTTTTCTGATAAATACATAAATATTAAAAAATAAAAAAATGACCAATGCGGCAGATATTAGCGCTTGGTATCCGATAGGCAAATCAACAATTAAAGTATCGTAGTAGGAAAATATTTTATCAACTATCTCCATAATGAATCCTTTATGTTGCTCCAACCAACACTATCACGTCGTATATACCCATTACACTGTCTTCATTTATCAACTCTGTTTTATAAGCTGATAGAGATGTATTTACCAAATCTGCTTCGGCCTTTTTACCAGTTTTATAGTAAATGATTGATGTTGCATAGGTGTATTTTTTTGCGTTTGTGGTAGAGGCAACGGTGAAGCCAGCATCTATTAAAACCTGTTTAGCAACCGTTGCTGATCCTGTTGTTCCGTTTCCGTTGAGAACTTGGATGGCTATGGTTGATTTGTCGATTGCAGTTGTGTTTTCTGCGGGAGTTTCAGTAGTTGTGGCATCTTCAGTGGCGGCAGGTGTAGTATAGTCTGTAGCCGAGTTGTCATAGTAGGCAATATCTTCTGTAGAATCAGTTGATTCTTCATCTGAAGAGAAGTTAAAAACCTCAGCAATCTTTGAGTAGTTTTGCCAAACTATAATAGATATAAGAACGATAAAGAAAAGCATAATCCATTTGAAAAGTCCCCCACCTTCTTTTTTGTCTTTTTCTGGCAGCTCAATATCTGATTTTGGAGTTGCTTTAATGCTGTCGTCACCATCTTCTTCTTCAGGATGTCCATGATCATGATGATGGTGATCTTCGCTTCTATCAACGTTGTGGTCCCAATCAGAAAGAAAGTCTGAATACAGATCATCTGTTGTTTTATTGCCAACATTAACACCAACTTCAACCTCACCTGGTTCAAGCTCCAGCTCTTTAGATTTTTGCTGGTCAGCCTCTGGCTGATCTTCTTTTTTGTCCTCAGCCTCTGGTTTAGATTTGGGAGCTATATCACCGCTAATTCCCATCGGACCCCTCCTTGCCACGGCTCGAAAAACGAGACGGGTCAAAATATCAAACAACAAACATATTTGATGATTGTATCAAACAATTACATTATACCAAAAAAAAAGTTGAATACTATAAGCTATTACTTTCTCCAAATCCTTTGTTGTTCAAAGTTTGAATGCATTTTGAATTTGTGAATCTTCTTTTTCCAATCGTCACCGATAATGAACGGCTCTTCGTATTTTTTGTCATCCGAAAGTTGGTATAGGTAGCCAACATCGTCAACCTTTATCCCCATCATAGTTATTGCCAAAAGGTCTGCAGCTAGTGCATCTGATGAGGCTATGGCCCAATTTGCCGGATAGGCTTCACCATGGACAGGACCGTCACCCTGCATCGCTTCATAACCATCTAAAACAGAGAGATTAACTTTTATCTTGTTTGATAGCCTTGCTATGTTTTCGTTGGTAGCGTTGTTGCCTTGGTGTATCATTGCTTTATTGTTCATCACAACACCGAATTTAGTGGCTAATCTAGCTGCAAATCCACCCTGAGGCCTAAGCAGCGATCCAACGGCAGTATTTTTCACTCCACCAGTATAGACTACTGAATCGTGAGTTTTGGGGATTGTAACAGAGATCAGATAGTCAGATTCGAGTATGGTCTTTGCGACTTGGGCATCCCATTCTTTGCCTTTTTTGTTGACTAGCTTGACTGTTTTAAACTCATCGGTATTTAGGTCAACAAAAGCAAAATTGTATTTCTCCTGAAGATCGAAGTAATTATAGTTCTTAAATGCAACAGACGTTTCTCCAATACCAGAACCCTCGGCAAGCAGTATTTGTGATTTTACATGTGGAAAGATAAATTCTAAAATCGCATCGAGTGTGTCTTTGTGTGTAGCTGCCAGCTGATTGTCTCCGACAACACAGTTAGGTTTAACAACAACCTTTTTTGCATGTTTTAACCCAGTAAGCACCTCTCCCTTTATCAATGAAAGGGCGCGGTCGATGTTGTACTTTCTATCTTGTGATGAAATGAACGATACTTTTGACATATCTAGATACTATCAATTTGGTATTGAAAATTCAACTAAAAAATGCCGTTAAACGACATATTAAATACCAGATACTTTTTTCTACCATCTAAGTGTAGAATCAGAATGACTTGGACGTGTGGTTTTGTTGGCAGTGCTTTTTTGTTTGGTTTTCTTATCTTTGGTGATTATGATCTTCCAGTTTTTTTTATCGACTTCCATATCAACAACATCACCTTTTTTCCAATCGAGTTCTTTGATAACCCATTTTGGAAGCGTAACACAAAGGCTGTAGTTCGAGAATTTGATAAGTTTTCTTTTTTCTCCTTCCATATGTCTATAGTATATATGGTTTGAATATGCTGTCAACAAAAGTAATAAATAATAAGTCGAAAAACAAGAAATATGAAGTTCTCTACTAATTATATTTGGTATATAATACATAATGCTGTTTTATCTATTGACAGTGTTCGGTATTTGTTTGGTATGATGGATATATGAAAGATACCGAACATAAACCGAATAACATATTTGTTCAACCTGGACCATTCAACGATGGATGGCTTGAGTAATTAATTTAGGAGATATTGTGGAACCTCTTACTCGCAGACAAAAAGAGATCTTGGACTATATACGAAACTTTATCGATGAAAACGGCTATGCACCAAGTTATAGAGAGATAGCTTACTATTTTGAGCTTTCATCTACCGGCACAATTGCCGAATATATCGGCATTCTTCAAGAAAAGGGCTATCTGACCAAGGAAGATATGGATGCAAGATCAATTCAATTGACACCTACCTTTGCATCCGGTTTAGATATTTGCATGATTCCGCTTGAAGGGATGATTGATGCGGGAAAGCCGATCGAAGCTATAAGAACCAACGAAACCATAGATATACCGAAAGACATGATGGGGCAAAAAACTTTCGCTCTTCGTGTTCGCGGAGAATCAATGGTTGAAGATGGGATACTTGACGGCGACTATGTCATCATCGAGCAGTCCTCCTCTGCGCGTGACGGTGACATAGTCGTTGCTCTTGTTGATAACGAAAATGCTACATTAAAAAGATTTTATAACGAAAAATCTCAAATCCGTCTTCAACCAGCTAATAGTTCCATGAAACCGATGCGCTTTGCTAAGAAAAGAGTTTCTATTCAGGGAAAAGTTATGGGGGTTATAAGAAAATTTAGGTGATATTATTTGACAAGCTCTCCAACACACTCAATGTGGTGGGTTTGGGGGAACATATCGATAGGCTGGACTTTTCGAAGCATAACTTTGCTACTCTCAAAAAGTTTGATGTCGCGAGCAAATGTTGCGGGATTGCAACTCACATAGATTAATCTTTTAAAATTGATCTTTGAGATCGTTTCGATTACTTCTTTTTTAAGTCCTGCTCTTGGTGGGTCAATGATGACTACGTCATACTTATGAACTGAAGAACCTAAAAACCGAAAAACATCATCACATATAAATTTACAATTATTAACTTTATTTATTCTTGCATTGTCGATTGCGTCTCTTGTGGCAGACTTTACCGATTCAACACCCAAAACCTTCTTTGCCAATGTGCTCAGGTAAATGCCGATGCTTCCTGTACCACAGTACAGATCGAGTACGCTCTCCCCCATCTCAACTTTTGCAAAATTCTTAATTGTATCGTAGAGAGTTTTAATTCCAAGCGAGTTGGTCTGGAAAAAGCTTTCAGGTGATATCTGGAAAGTGTACTTTCCAACTTTTTCATATATGATTGGAGAGCCAAAAATCAAATGTCTTCTAGCATTTTTCAATGAACCTGCTGGAGAGACAGTGTGATAGATGGATTTGATACCTTCTAAAGTTTTTAGAATTGATATAATTTCATCTTTCAATATAAGTTCTTCTGAGTTGGTGATCAACTCAACCATTATCTCCCCCATATTTTTACCTTCTCTAATCTTGATCTGATAGAGAGAACCGATCTCGTCATTTTTGTTGAGCAATGTTTTTAAATTTTTCAATATATCGTTAGAGGTTTCTGATTGCAAAAAACATTCTTTTATGGGCATTAGATCGTTTGTTAAGAAATGGTGGCGATAAAACTCAATATTATCATCGAATTTTTTAATGAAAAAGCGGATAGAGTTTCTGTAGAAAAATGGATGACTAGAGCCTTGTATTATTGGATCTGGAGTAACATCAATTTTGGCACGAGAGAGTACTTCCTTAAAGATCTCATCTTTAAATTTCAATTGATCGGGGTAGTCTATATTTTGATGATCACATCCACCACAATCGTTAAAGTGTTTGCATTTTGGCTCAATTCGTTTTGGTGAGGAAGATATTATGGATTTTATTTTACCAACCATAAATGATTTGTTTTCCTTTAAAACTTCAATCTCAAGTTCATCGCCCGGTACTGACTTAGATACAAAAACAGGCTTGTCTTTTGTTCGACCAAGCCCGTATCCCTCAAAAATTATTTTTTCAATTTTTAGTTTCATAACATCATCTTAAGTCGACTTTTTCATACAATATTCTACATTCAAAATAGTACATACTATTTTTCAAATCTCCTTTTGATCTCAGCAACTATGTCATTGCTTGAGAAAATTTCTTGGGAAGATGCGGTTAGGTCACGCAGAATAACCTCATTTTTAAGTGCTTCGGTTTGACCGATTATTATGGCGTATTTCGCTCCAGATTTTCCAGCATGTCGCAGTTGAGAACGAAGCCCATCATTGGTTGGAACAAAATAAACATTTGTGTTATTTGAATGGAGCTTTTCGTAAATCTTTTTTGCTGCTTCTTTGGCTTTGTCGCCAAGTTGCAAAATACAGACCTCAACCCCTCGAATTTCAGGGACAGAAACTTTATTTTCTTTTAAGGCACTAACTACTCTATCCATACCAAGAGAGTATCCAACAGCTGGAGTATTTGCTCCGCCCAAAAGTTGAACGAGAGCGTCGTATCGTCCGCCTCCACCTAAAGAGTTCTTCCTCTCTTTATCACTTGTTTCTGCTATCTCAAAAACGGTTTTTGAATAATAATCTAAACCCCTAACCAATTTAGCGTCGAGGTCGTATCTAATTTTGAAATAATCAAGGTATTCTAAGACACTTTGAAAATGTGTTTTACAATCGCTGCATAAACTATCTAGTATGGAAGGAGTGTTACTTAGAATTCGTTGGCATCCATCTTCTTTGCAATCAAGCATTCGAAGAGGTTTAACATCGTATCTAGTTTTACAGTTGGTGCAAAGTTTGGCCAAATTTGGTTTGGAAAATTTCTTAAGTTTTTTAATGTATTTGGGCCTACAATCAGTACACCCTATTGAGTTTACATAGACTATTATCTTTTTAAGTCCTATTTTCCTCAATATCTCCCAAGCAGACATTACAGCCAGAAAGTCAGCTTTGGAGCTTGCATCTCCGAAGATCTCCATACCGAGTTGAGAAAATTCTCGATAACGACCTTTTTGTGGTCTGTCGTATCGAAACATTGAGCCAATATAAAAAAGTTTTACTGGTTGAGGAAGACTGGCCATTCCGTTTTGGATGTATGATCGAACAACGCCAGCTGTTGCCTCAGGTCTAAGAGCATAGAGAGGATCGTTTTCATCTTCAGATCTTTTTTGTAGCAAGAACATCTCTTTAGAGACGATATCGCTACTTTCTCCTATTCCACGAGAAAACACCTCAATGTTTTCAAAGTGAGGGATGTCAATTCGTTCGGCTCCTAGTCCTTCTAAAATATGTTCGGCTTCGCGTCTAAATAACTGCCAGAATTTCTGTTCCTTGGGCAAGATATCTCGAACTCCTCGAGCTGTTTGAAAACTTTTTTGATCGGTCAAAGCATTCCTTTTTTAAAATTGACTTAAGAACAAATTATCAATGTTTTAATTGAAAGTCAAACCAGCAAGACTCCACAAGGTCGAAGAATATTATAACAAGAGAGCGAAAACCATCGTCCATAAGGCCGTGGTATACTATTTTGAAAGAACCAACTTATTCTTTTCGACAGAGACTTTGACCTTGTCTTTAGATTTGAATTTTTCCGACAAAATTCCTTCAGACAGTTGATCTTCAACATGTTCCGTGATTATTCTCTTCATAGGTCTTGCACCGTATTTTGGGTCATAACCTTTTTTGGCAATCCAATTTTTAGCCTTTTTCGAAACTACAAGCTCAATTTTTAGTTCAGAGATTCTATTTAGCAATTTTTTAAGCTCAATTTCGACAATCTTCTCAATTATTATTTTATGAAGTGGTTTAAAGACAATAATTTTATCTACTCGATTTATAAACTCTGGCCGAAAGTGATTATCGACAGTTTCAAGTACATTTGCTTTTAATCGATCGTACTGTTCTTCAAGTTTTTCTTCATCTTTCTTGCTAGCATTAAAGCCGATAGCGGCCTGTTTGTTTAAAGCATCTGTTCCCAAATTAGAGGTCATTATAATTAAAGTATTTTTAAAGTCCACACGCCTGCCTTTTGCATCGGTTAACTCTCCATCCTCCATGATCTGTAAAAGGACATTGAACACTTCTGGATGAGCCTTTTCGATTTCATCAAATAAAATAACAGAGTAAGGGTTTCGTCTTACTTGTTCGGTCAGTCTTCCACCTTCTTCATATCCGACGTAACCTGCGGGTGCTCCGATTAAACGAGAAACATTGTGTTTCTCCATAAACTCAGACATGTCGATCTTTATCAGAACATCATCTCGTCCATAAAGTTCACGAGATAGGACTTTTACTAGTTCAGTTTTTCCAACACCGGTTGGACCTAAAAATATGAATGAGCCAATTGGACGTTTTGGATCAGCAACTTTTGTCCGGGATCTTCTGATTGATTTTGCTAGGGTTTCGATGGCTTCATTTTGACCGACGATATGTTTTTCAAGGCGATCTTCAAGTTTTAAAAATCTCTTTTTTTCAGATGAGGTTAGCGCAGTGACAGGGATCTTTGTCCATTTGCTTACTACTCTAGCAATCGACTCATCTGTAATAATTTTATCTGATGAAGCACCAGATATATTTATGAGGAGATCATACTTCTTTTTTAGCACGATCTCTTTTTGTCTGAAATGAGTTGCTAATTCATAATTTTCTTCTGAGACAGCATCATCTTTTTTTCTAGAAATAACATTTAGTTCATTTTTCAAAATTGCTGTCTCTCGAGTTTGTTTGGTGACTGTTTTTGTAGCTGCAGCAGCTTCATCTATTAGGTCAATCGCTTTATCTGGCAAGTATCTATCTTGAATATAGCGTTTGCTTAGCTTTACAGCCATAGCAATAGCCTCATCAGTGTATTTGATTTTATGATGATCTTCGTACTGTTTTTGTATCCCCTTTAGGATTTCAAAAGTTTCTTCTTCTGTCGGCTCTTGAACTTGTACCGGTTGAAACCTTCTTTCGAATGCTGCATCTTTCTCAATGTTCTTTTTGTATTCATCAAGTGTGGTTGCTCCTATAACGGAGATTTCTCCTCTAACTAGCTTAGGCTTTAGTATGTTAGCTGCGTCCATGGATCCTTCTGCTGAACCGGTTCCGATAACTGTGTGGATCTCGTCAATGAAAAGCAGAACATTTTTCTTTTTGATAATTTCATCCATGACATTTTTAAGGCGACTCTCGAACTGACCTCTATACATAGTTCCAGCCAATAAAGATCCCATATCGAGTGAGAGAATTTCGTAATCAGAAATTGTATGTGGAACTTCACCAGATACGATTCTGTGGGCTAGTCCTTCGACTATGGCAGTTTTGCCGACACCAGGTTCCCCAATCAAAACTGGGTTGTTTTTTTTTCTTCTGGATAGAATCTGAGTTACTCTTTCTAGTTCAATATCTCGCCCAATAACTGGATCAATTTCTCCATTTTGAGCTTGCTTAGTGAGATTGGTAGTAAACTGCTCTAGGGCAGTTTGTTTTGACTGTTTTCGTTTAGTTAAATTGGGCGCAGGAATTGGGCCGAAAGGTCCTAATTGTTGGTCAATCGGCAAGTCATCCATGTCAATTTCTGGGACTTCATTATTTCCCAAAAAAGGACTATCGTTTTTTGAGGTTCTATCGACTTCATTAAAGATCGATTCAATCTGCGTTTTAATCTCATTTGGGTCAACACCCATTCGCTCTATCACAGTAAAAGAGTTAAATGTTTTTTTAGATACAAGAGCTAAGAGAAGATGCTCACAGTCGACTATATGATGGCCATATTTTGATGCATATGAGACTGCCAGCTGAATAGATTCTTTGGCACCGGAACTTAAACCGATAGAAGCAGTATTTGATTTTTTGACTAAATCAGAGACAAGCTGTGATCTCTCTTTAGAGATGTCATACATCTTTATTATGTCGTTGGCTAAGGTTCCCTTTTGCATAATCAAAGCAGAAAGCTGATGTTCGGTATCAAGCGATGTTTTTTGCTCAATTGCAATTCGCTCGGACATTACAAGAGTTTTCCTTAAGTTTGGGGAAAACTTTTCGAAGATATTTGACATAAAATTTAGTTAATTACACAAAGTGCAAAAATAGATTTTGAGTGCTCTATTTTATCTCGTCTTTATCACTAGATTTATCAACTTTTGGTTTGGATTTTATTGCTGCCCTCTTTTTAGTAGCTTTCTTTTTGTCCGTATCTTTCACTTCTTCTTTGTTTTTAGTTGCATCGGTTGAATCATCACTCAAATCTGGTTCAAACTCGTCAGAAACATCTTCATCCTTTTTTTGAGAAGATTTATCTTCGTTGGATCCTTCTTGATCATTGTGTTCAATGTCAATTCCCCAACCAGTAAGTTTTGAAGCAAGTCGAACATTTTGACCACCTTTTCCGATAGCTAAAGAGAGATTATCTTGATTAACTTTAACTTCGGCTTTATGGTCTTTCGAAGAGATGTTGATATGATCAACTTTGGCAGGAGATAGTGCATTTGAGATGAACTGCTCAGCATCTTCATCCCAAAGGACGATGTCTATCTTCTCTTCACCAATCTCGGCTAAGATGGATTGAACTCTAGTTCCGCGTTGTCCGACACATGATCCAACAGGATCGACACCCTCTTCGGTTGCAATAACGGCAATTTTGGTTCGAGAACCTGGTTCTCTTGCTATGCTTTTTATAAGAACTGTTTCTGCTGATATCTCAGGAACCTCAGTTTCAAACAATCCTTTTATCAAGCCTTCATCGGTTCGAGATACAATAATCTGGGGACCTCTTGCAGAAGTTGCAACTTCTTTAATGAAAACTTTTGCTCTTTGTCCAACATAGTAGCGCTCGCCCTTGATCTGATCAGATGGAAACATTATCCCGTTTGCTTTACCAATTGAAACAATAATATTTCTTCCATCAACTTGTTGGACTGACGCTGCGACAACTTCTCCTTCTTTCTCCTTGAACTCTGAGAAAACCATATCTCTCTCAGCCTCACGAAGACGTTGGATAATGACCTGTTTTGCGGTCTGTGCAGCGATTCGTCCAAACTTATCTTCTTTGGGGAGTGGAATCTCTATTTCGCCCTCAACTTCAACTTTTTTATCTAACTTTCTTGCATCTGATAAAGTTAGCTCTCTCTCTTTCTCTTCTAAATCTTCCTCGCCTTCAACTACGGTATAGACTCGAAACATCTCTGCCTCACCGGTTGCTGGATTAAGTTTAGCGCGGATCAGCTGTTTTGGTTTTCCATAATCTTTTCTATAGGCTGCAGCTAGAGCTGCTTCAACCGCCTCAAAAATTGCTTCTTTTTTTAGACCTTTTTCTTCACACAGTTCGTCTATAGCTGAGGCGAACGGGTTAATTGATTTTGTCATTTTATCTCCTTTTGGTCACTTTTGGACCGATTAAATTGTCAAATTGTACTACTTTTAAAAAATGGTAACCAAGAAGGTCACCACAATCCACATAGACATACTATAATACCTTAATAAGCTTGTCAAGCTTATTTTAATCTATCTAATAGCACCTTAAATATAAAGATAACCAAATTCTTCTGTCTAAAGATTCTATTTGGTTGGCGAAGCACCCTATAAACTGACTCCAGTCCTAGTATTTGAAAAAACTTTGGTGCTCTTTTTTGTACATTTGCTATAAAGTCAAATGAGCCACCCAATCCTATCCCAATTTTGGCATTTGATCTTCGAAGGTTCCTTGAAAGCCACTTTTCCTGGTTTGGGGCGCCGAAACCAACCATCAGAATGTCTGATGCATCTTTTTTGATTAAGTTTACTATCTCATTTTCCTCATCTTTTGACCAAGTACCAGAGTGAGTTCCAGAGATCTTCAAATTATAAATCTCTGTTTGAAGTTTTAAAGAAGTTTTTTCAACCACGTTTGGATCCAGCCCTTTTTTATAACCCAACAAAAATAGTCTTTTCTTTTCTTTGGCTGCAATTTTTGCTAGATCCCATATAAATTCCGATCCAGGAATCCTTTCGGGAATTGGCTTTTTGATGAATTGAATAATTATTGGATAAAACAAAAGCGATAAGAACCACTGCAATGTTACATAGATCTCTTTAAGTACAATAAGTTTGGGTTTCCAAGAGCTTAAAATCTTTGCTCCCCAGATTACACCGTGACCATCTACAAGATTCAAAGAAGCGTTATTTAATATATCTTTAAATTCAGGATCATTTTGAGCACGCATAATAAACTCCACATTTACTGTGGTGATCAATTTGGGTGTTTTTTGAGACAAATGCAAAATAACACGAGCTATGGCATCTTTTTTGGTAATTGCATCAAGTTTCACACCGAAAACTTCAATTTTATCTGCTGTTTTTGTCATTCTATTCGGATAGTTTGGTAATATACTTTTGGTACTCATGGATAATAGTTCTTTTAAACTCTTTTTGAAAATTCTCTTCTGAAAACTTTTTTGAGTGCTCTTTTAAATCATTCGGATTAAATGCATCATAATTTTTCTCAAGTCGGTTCACGGCATTAACTATAGATTTTTGATTACAATTATCAAAAAATACTCCTGTTTTTCCCTCAACTACAGTTTCTTTAACCCCACCAATATTTTGGGCCACAACTGGCCTACCCGACGCCATGGATTCAACTGGAGTAAGACCGAAATCTTCTTCACCAGGGAAAATTAATCCTCGTGAGTCCGAAAAGAGCTGTTTTACTTTTTTATCTTCTTGCCAGCCTAAAAATTCGATATTGTCTTCTGCAATACTTTTCAATTTATTAAGCTCACTACCCTCCCCGACGATTATCAATTTTATGCCCAGCTTGTTAAATGCCTTTACTGCGACATCTATTTTTTTATAAGGAGACAGTCTGGACACTATCAGGTAAAAATCTTTAGGTGGTTTACTTGATACATTGTACGAATCAATGTTTGTAGGAGGGTAGATAACAAAGGAATCTTTTCTGTAGTACTTTTTTATTCTATTTTGAACATGTTTTGAAATAGCACACCATTTATCTGTTCTTCTGCTGGCATTCTTATCCCATACGCGAATTTTCGAAAGTTGGTTTCGAATTGCAATTCCAAGTATTCCCTCTCTGATGTTGTTTTCCTCCAGGTATTCGTGGTACCAGTCCCAAAGATAACGGGTCGGAGAATAACAGTATGTAAAATGGAAAGTTTCAGGTTTAGTAATTACACCGTGAGCAAATGAGTTCGAATCAGAGATTACAATATCATATCCAGAAAAATCAAACTCTTCTATGGCTGCTGGGAAGTGTTTTAAGAGTAATTTGGATCGTTTTTTTATAAAGCCTGGCTTATTCTGAAGAGAAGAAGTAATTATCTTTTTATCTGTAAAATTATTTTTCGTTCCTGATTCATCATAAAGTATCGTATAAATTGGAGCATCAGGAAAGATTTTTGACATTGAAAGAAGCGTCTTTTCGGCGCCTCCCATTTTAAATAAAAAATCATGTACGAGTGCAACTTTCATAACACTACTAATTTACTAATAAAGACTAAAATACCAATATGTATTGATAATTTCTAAAACACGAATTTGTAATTTAGTAAAATTCGTACATTGGTAGTTTTGTTTATTTCGATTTCATAATCTTCTCAAAAAGATCGATAAACCCTTTAGATGTTTTTTTCCAAGTAAATTCCCCGAGTTGTTTTGTACCTTTTTCAATCAATTTTTTAGCAACAGTTTTATCTAAAAGAACTTTTTTGATCTGTTTAGCCATCTCCCTTGGATCGGTCGGGTCAAAGTAGAGTGCTCCGTCTCCCGCAACTTCAGGCAAAGAAGATTTGTTTGAAGCGATTACAGGAATTTTGTTGGCAAATGCTTCTAAAATTGGGATTCCAAAGCCTTCATACAAAGATGGATAAACAAAAACATCAGCATTTGCATAAAACTCAGAAAGTTTTTTGTTATCTATACCGCTTAGGATAGTGATGTCTTTTTTGCATCTGCCACAATTATTGATTTCAAGTTCAATATCTTTTCGACTGTTGCCTGGGCTTCCGACTATGATCAGTTTGTGTTTAATACCATATTTTTCTCTTAAGATCTTATAAGCCCGGACTAAACTCAATTGGTTTTTTCTATACTCAATCCTTCCAACGCATAAAATGTAAGGAGTAGTTTTCTTCTTCTTACCTTTTTGCAATATATTGTTTCCGGCCTGATAGATAACCTTTGAGATTCCTGAAAATCCTTTGTAGTATTTGTTAAAATCTTTTTTGGTAGAATCACTTGCGAAAATGATCGCTTTGGCGCTATCTTTTGCGCCCTTAAAAGTTTGATCAAGCAAGATTCGATCGGATAGCGAATAAGCTTCAGGGAATCTTTTAGATGCCAAATCATGGATAAAGATAGCAGAATTTTTAGGGGGGAATGGTGGAAGCATGTAAGATGGCTCGAGATAAACATCGAACTTTGAAGATTTCAGAGCTATCGGAAGTCTTAGTCGATGCCACATCCTTAGAGCTGGGATCACATTGACCTTCATATTTTTGCTCTCTTTGATCTCTTTTATTTTTTTAGGACTAAATAAGATGTATTTGTTATCTTTGTCGTATTTTTGCAAAGACAAAAGCAAATTTAGGGTGAAATTTTCAACACCAGTTTTATTATCTTTAGATGCAGCTTGTGCATTGATTGCGATTTTCATAATACTACTAACTTACTAATTTAAGACTAAAGTACTAATGTGGAATTGATATAATATATCTCTTAATTCGTATTTTCATATAAATTCGTACTTTTGTAGTGTCTATTCTTTTGCCCACAGAACTGATCTTTTGAATGAATCCAGATGATCTATGGCGATTCCCGCTCCCTTGACTGTACAAAGCATAGGGTCTTCAGCAACTTCACATGGGACACCGGTTACTTTTGTTAAGAGCGAATCCAAATTCGAAAGAAGCGCTCCCCCACCCGTCAATATTATACCCTTATCCATTACATCTGATGCAAGCTCAGGAGGAGTTTCTTGCAAAACTTCCTTAACTGCATTGATAATCTCTAAAAGTGGTTGCTTTATCCCCTTTACAACATCAGAGGTGTTGATGTAAATACTTTCGGGAAGACCAGAGATGGCATTTGAACCGGAGATCTCTAGTTTCTTGTTATTCTTTATCGGCATTGCTGAACCTATTTTGATTTTAACTTCTTCAGCAGTTTGGTTGCCTATAACTAGATTATGCTTCTTTCTGATGTAATTTGCAATCGCTCTATCAATTTTTTGTCCACCCACCCTAACTGAGGATGAAGCAACTATATCTCCAAGTGCCAATACAGCGACCTCTGAAGTTCCTCCTCCGATGTCAATTATCATGTTGCCAGAAGGAGTGGCCACGGGGATTCCAGCCCCCAATGCAGAAGCGATCGGTTCATATATAATGTATGCTTGTTTGGCTCCTGCTGCGATGCAAGCATCGATCACTGCCCGTTTTTCGGTCGATGTAACTCCGGCAGGTACAGTAACCATAACTTCGGGTCTTACAAATCGTATTCGACCCATAACTGCATCAATATATGATTTTATCATTACTCTAGTAATCCGAAAATTTGCGATAACACCGTCTTGCAATGGATGTGCAGCCACTATGCTGTCTGGGGTTCGCCCTAACATCTCTCTTGCTTCTTTTCCGATAGCCATGATCTTGTTGTCAGAAGTTTGAAGTGCAACAACGGAGGGTTCATTTATAACTATGCCCTGTTTGGGCACATATACCAATACATTAGTTGTTCCTAAATCTATAGCTATCTTTTTTGACATAACACACAGAATTAATACACAGAAAGGACACAGATAAGGAAATTATCTTTTAAATCTAAAAAGATTAAGAGTAGTTTGTTTTAAAGTTCACACTGAATAATCACCAAATACACCATAATCAAAAAATCATTAACAATCAATACCCTGAATCATTGGGAATTTGATCATTGGGATTTGAATAGGTTAATTAGTGTAATTAGAAATTAGAAAAATTAGGATATTTTCTCGATATCTGCATCAAGAGCTTTTAGCTTCTCTTCCATTCCTTCATAACCACGCTCTATAAGTTCTATGCCATTTATTGTAGTTTCGCCTTTTGCAATCAAACCAGCCAGTACGAGTGCCGCTCCACCGCGAATGTCGTTTGCATCTATATTGGTGCCATTTAGTTCAACCGGTCCGTGAATATTTACAATGTGAGGTCCTTCGACTTCAATGTTCGCTCCCATCTTTTTAATCTCGTCAATGTAGCCAAAGCGACTTTCAAATAAAGTTTCAAATATGCGAGTTTTGCCATTTGTAGTTGTAGAATAAACAGCATATTGGGATTGCAGGTCCGTTGGAAAGCCTGGGTAAGTTCTTGTATCAATATCGATCGCTTTTAGATCATTATTTTTGTTGATAGAGATTGAATTTTCGGTAAATTCCAGATTTGCGCCAGCATCAGAAAGTTTTTTGATTATATGCATCATCTCTTTTGGATGTACATTTTCCAAAGTAATTTTAGAATTCGTTGCAAGTGCGATGAATATATATGTACCAGCCTCAATCCTATCTGGCAGTACAGTATGTTTTACGCCACGAAGTTTTTTAACTCCTTCTATAACCATAGAGTGGCCTTCAGTGCAAGTGATTTTTGCACCCATAGCGTTCAGGTACTTGATCAGATCATAAATCTCCGGTTCGGCTGCACCAGCGTGTATAGTGGTTGTTCCCTCAGACAATACTGCAGACATGATTGCATTTTCTGTTGCTGTAACACTAAGCTCTGACATGATTACTTCGCCGGCTTTCGGTTTACCTTTAAGTTCATATGACTCTCCATGTTCTATGAGAACAATTCCAAATTGTCTAAAGACATCTAGATGGGTATCAATAGGACGAGCACCTATCAAACAACCTCCCGGTTGAGCGAATTCAACTTCGTTGAACTTAGATAGCATTGGACCGGTCAAAACGATCGAGCCTCTCAATTTTTTGGTCAGCTCTTCATCGAGCTTAGTTGTTTTTATCCCTCTCGGATCAATTCTAACGGTGTTGCCGTCAACATCAACTTTTCCACCGGCCTTTATAATTATCTCTTCTAGTATCTCTATATCCTTAATCCTTGGAACGTCGTGAATTGTTGAAGGAGAATCTGCCATAATTGACGCAGCAATTATTTTAAGTGCAGCATTTTTTGCTCCACCAATTCGCACCTCTCCAGTTAGCTCTTTTTGACCGACAATCTTGTATTTGGACATATCGCCTTAAAATTAATTTAACTCTATTGTAGAGTAAAAATCGTTTGAATTCAAGCAAGTATTTTGATATAATACACTATGTGCATTATTGGTTGGGGAAGTTTTCTTGTTGGTTTATCTTAATACAATATTCAAAATTCTACTTTATGGGTTACAACAGAAAAAACACAATCATAAAAACAATTATCTTTCAGGTGACCACAGCGATCATAATCGCACTCATCTCTCTTTTTTTGATTTACTATGTTCAAGGATATAGGGTTGACTGGAATGAGATGAAACTGATCAAAACTGGAGTAGTTGTTTTATTTTCTGAGCCGATGCCAGATGAGATAATTATAAATGGGGAGAAACAAGAAGTAGATGACAACTTTGCGATGTCATTGCAACCGGGGCATTATGATGTTGAGATAAATAAAGAAGGCTACACTACCTGGCAAAGGACTCTAAATGTTGATTCAAAGATAGTAGTGTCTCAAAAAGATATAGTACTTTTTATTTCTGATGCAACTGTATCAGAACTTACTAATCAAAAAAATATAGACCTGATCAATGTTCCAGATACCACTCTGGTTGAATTCGCTCCTGAAGAATTAAATACAAATGGCCATGAGATCTGGGTAAATGGGAAATTGGTAACGCGTTTTTCCAAAGATGTATCAAATGTTAAATGGTACCCCGACATGTCGCATATAATGTATCAGATGGATGATGAGATACGGGTGATAGAAGCCACAGGTTATAACGATACACTTTTGGTGAAGTTATCATCTAGCTCTCCTTCACGATTTGCAATCGGAGGAAAAGGAAAAGAGCTATACTTTACAGACAACAATTTGTACTACAAAGCGACTATAAAATAGTGCTCGACGTCACAATGTCTTATTAAATGTAATTCTCACATTCTTGAAAATGTTGGTATATTAGAAGGCTAGTATTATATCGATCATCTTCTGTCCGTGCACAGTTAGGTCATGTTTTACATACCTGCCTTCATATCGTTTTCTGACTAGCCCTGCTTGGACCAGTCTTCTGGTGTGTTCGGAGATGGTTTTAATGTTACAGTTGAGGCTATTTGCTATGGTGTCCAATACACAACCTTTATTCTTATGTATAAAGTCAAGAATCTGAATCCTACGATGGTTTGAAACACCCTTAAAAATCTTTTCAAACCTATGGATATCTTTCTTGTTCATAGAACTATTATACCATTATAACGCGAACTGTCTATCCAACATTCTCAAGAATGTTGGTATGTTATTGCCTTATACTTCGTTTTTGTAAGTTTACAGTTTGCTTTTGTATTTGACGTGGGGGCCGGATTTGCCGTCTTGGGTGATTAGTCCTTCTTTTTCTAATTCATCGCAGTAGCGGGTTGCTGTGGGGTCAGAAACAGCTAACTCACTCTCAACGTCTTGATTGGTAAATGTCTTATTCTTTTTGGCAAATGCACGAAGTTTTTCTAAATTTGCTGCTCTGATTGTGAATCTATTAGAATCCGGATCTTCGTCGCGGCTCGAATCTTTCGAAACGGATTCATCGCGGCTCTTTGAGACGGATTCATCGCGGCTTTTCGCAGAAAAGACGGATCTGCCTATCATGTACCCAATTGCTAAACCGATTATAATCCCGCCAATTCCATACCACATGTTGCCTCCTTCGTGTCATCCCGTACTTGCCTGTCCACCTATGGTGGGATACGGGATCCAGTTTTTAATATATCTTATAAATGTATTATACAATAATAACATGATATGTCTATCCAACATTCTCAAGAATGTTGGTATGTCGTACTGGGTTAATCTGATGTTAATTTGTTAATATTCCATCGGCTCACATAAATTTAACTGATCCGTTGATTCAGTATGAAGCTTCAGACTTACTCACTTATAGCTCCCGATAGTGAAGGATGTTAGAACTGAATTGATAAATCAAGCTATTTCGACTACCATATAAACTATGGAATCAATAAAATATAATACCTATAAACAAAGTGAATCTGTCCCAGATGACCAGATTATTTCTGCTGCAGAACTGTATTGTAGAATCTGGAAAGAGGAACCATGGAATGAAGACTGGACTGTCGATAGGGCTACTAAAAAACTTTTAAACATCTTATCACACGATGACAGCCTATTGATTCTCGGAATTTCAGATAATAAGGTACGTGGCTTTGTTAGTGGAAAATCAATTTCACTTAAAAACCTAGACAAGAGAACGAAGAAATCCCTCAAAGATGTTATTGACTCAAATGATATATATTCTATTGCTGAAATTGGTGTGGACTCGTCCTGCAGAGGACAAGGTCTCGGAAAAAAACTTTTAGGCGGATTAATAGACCAAGTGATAACTAAGAATAAAGATGCTAAATTTGTATCACACACCGATACCAAAGCGGAATCAGCAAAACGATTATATGAAAACTTAGGCTTTAGAGACACCAATATTCTGGACTCTTCTTTACCAACTCATACATATTGGGTCAGATAATATTTATTATCTCTAAACTAAAATAACTAGTCTAGCACTAGTATTATAAGTCTGGATCCCGATAGCCTGTCCGCAGTTACTGAAGCAATAGCTTCTGAAGGCGGGTGAAGGATGTTAGAACTTGTTTGGCTTTAGATTAGTATTTAGTTATATTGATAGCCCCAACGGGGGCACTTGGAGGCGGACAGGCAGATAAATACATTATAACACTACCGTACTACGTAGTACGGTAGTGTTAGATCAATCGATGTTAATATTCCAACGGCTCCCTCCATAGGTCTTCGACTCCGAGGCTCAGACTCGAGGAGCGGACAGGCACATAAATTTAACTGAGCCGTTAGATTATTAGTCGTTAATTATGTACATATTCTTTCCATAACCGCCAATTCCCACGAATTTTGCTTTTCCAGCAACTACTTTCTCAAGATCATTACAAGCAAAACATCCTCCTCGCGGACACTCAAAAATACCTGACAATTTTGCGTCTTTCATTTTTAGGGCAACTTCCATTACTCTATCATATGATTCTTTTGATGAGGGCAAGTCATGATATACAATTTCACCGCTTTCAAGATACCAATACCCTGCTTGATTAACTTTTCGATCCTGACAATTTTCAACCAATAATCGATAAATGCCAAGCTGCATGGAACTTGGATCCTCTTTATTTTTACCAGTTTTAAAGTCCATTATGTCAACGCTATCATCTTCTTCATTGTATTTTAACCAGTCTATTTTTCCACAAAGCATAATCTCTTTATCTTCTGATATAAAATACTGTGGTAGGTCTTCTCGAATTTTGATTGCCTTTTCTAAAAGTATCTTAGGGTCCTTTTCAACTTTTTTAAGCATTTCAATACCACGATTCTTAAATTCCAATTCTTCATTTTCATTTTTAAAACCACCTTTTTCACCAGATACTTTTGCCCACTCTTTTTCATATCTATCAAGCAAAGGTGTGCCAAATCTTTTTTTCAGTTTAATAACAGATAGCGATTCAAGCACATTGTGTACTACGCTGCCAAGTGACAAGGGGGGATTAATAATTGAGATTTTTCTTCCTGTTTTATTATCTTTGTATATATTGTTTAAGTAATAAGATCTTGGGCACAACAAAAAGTCACTTATTGAAGAATGAGAAACCCACAATGCTTTGTATTTATCCGGCATAATTTCCTTCAATTATTCTAATAACTCACAAAACTTTTCGGTGAACTAACGGCAGGATTACTAAACCAGATTCTTCTCCAAAATTTCAAAATGCTTCGGGTCTGATTCTTTTACGATACTCAACAAAATTTTGATCGCATCTTTGCTTTCGCTCTTGTCCTTGTGTTCGATTGTACTTGTTGGATCGGAGTTGTGAGAAAATTCATTTACTAATTTGTACGCCTTGCCAGCGTCAATCGTGCTTATTTTCTCATCTGGATCATTGATATTTTTGATCAGTACTTCCATTTTTGACTTCTGATCGCCTGTTGTCGGAATCTTAAAATCTGCAAAAATATCAAAAAATCTTCTCGCCATATTTCCGATTGTATAAAAATCTTCGTACTGCGTGTCTTGTTTTTCTGAAAATTCTTTGAGTTTGGCAAACAGAAAGTGATATTCGGATTTATAGTTTCGTAGCGTCTTATCTAGTTCAACAATTTTCGCTTTTCGGACATCTGATTCAGTGAAATTTTCTACCATGAAAAACTCACAGCATTCATCTTTGCCTTTCTTCTTTCTGTTTTGGTTATTTCCGACAAACCAATCTTTTACCAAATTGAAAAGCTGAAAATTGTGGGTGGATATAAAAAATTGTCCGACTTCTTTGAAATGCGTATTTATCATTGAAAAACAATGATAAATGTAGTTTGAATCAAAGCTGGAAATAGGATCGTCAATAAAAATAATGCCTTTTGATTTATCAAAATCACCCTCGCCGACTTTTACAACAAAGTATGAAAAAGCTATCGCGGTCTTTTCTCCTTCACTCAAATTATTTGCAGGATGCCCGTCTCTTCTTATCGTATAGCCTTTTTTGTCCCCGTCTAGTTCGAGTTTAATTTCCTCCCTGCCAAAAAATTCTTTTAGATGATTGTTTATTTCTTTTATTGCATTTCCGATGTTTGAAGTCTGTTTTTCTAATTCTGAAATATCAGAATTATTTTTATTAATTGCTTCAAGGGTTTCTTTTTCTTTTTTCAATGCTTCTTCCAAATCGGTCCCCATTTTCTTATAGTCTAGCTCTGCTAAAGCAGTCGCAATCGTATGCAATTCAAGTTTTTCTCTAGCGTTTAAAACCTCACTTGCGTGATTTTTAACTTTCTCATTATGCTCATCAATAGCTTTGTTTAATTCTGCAATAGTGTTATTGTATGAAGTCAAAAAGTCATCTGGTTCTGTTATATTTGCCACGATTAGCAGCGGATTATTAAATTTTTCTTCAAGCACTTTTACTATCTCATCAATCCATGTGTTTATCTTTTTGATACCTTTATTAAGTTCTTTTGCTTTGTCCGTATATTTGTCTTTTAGATTGGGATAAAGATCATCATTTTTTATTGCGATTTCTGATATTTTTATTTTTAATACTTCACTTTTTAAGCGATTTATTGAGCTTTGTAATTTCTCATAGTCTTTACTGAAATGCTTTGAAAGCGTAGCTAATAAGTCATTATTAAGTGGTTTTTGGCAAAACAGACACTTTTCTTTTTCTTCTTTCAATTTGTGTAAATCAAAACCTTGCTTTACCCAATTATTCAAATTTTGATCGTTTTTTAATCTGTCCAGTGTTTCCGAAACAACCTTTTTGTTAAGCAATTTTCCAGCTTTTTCAAAAATATTCTAAAAGCTATCTATATTTTCACCGTCAAAAGAAAAAGATAATTGATATTCAGAGAGTGCAGTCTGAGATTTTCCAGCCTCACTTTTACTTATTGCTTCATAAATTTTCTTGTCTTCGTCGGAAAGAATTTTATCGCTGAAATTATCAATTCCAATACTATTGATTTTGTTTTCCGTTTTTGTCTTGTTATATGACTTATCAAAAAGAATATTTGCAATTTCTCGACCTAAACTAATTTGAAAAGTTCTTCTTGTTTCTTCTTTTGATGATTTAATATTTTTCGCTTGTTCGTATGTTTTGCCAAGTGTAATTTTATCTAGCTTTAGCTGCTCAAGCCGTTTTTTGCTCTTTATATCTTCCTCGCTCACATTAACAATCGGATTGCACGAGTCCGAAGGATCAAAAGAGATATTTTCATCAATAAAATCTTGATTGAAAACTTTTAGTGGTAAAACATTTGTAGCGACATCTGAATTTTTAACAGTCGTTCCATCACTCGTTTTTAGTTCAAATTCTCCGTTTTCTGGGTATTGTTTGAATTTATCTTTGTCGTAAGAACATTTTTTTTCACAACTCGCAAAAACACGGGAAATTGTCGTTTTTCCACTTCTATTCCAGCCATAAATCAGATTGAATTTCTTGAATTCAGGAAGTTCTGTTTTCCAAGAAAAGTCATGGAATATGCCGAAATCTTTGAGTTTTGAGATTTTACTAATCATAATTATAAAATCAAATTTCTGATTTTATCCTTTAATCCTTGAATTGAATTTTGAAGTATATTTATTTCCCCTAAATCTATATCAATTTCTGAATTTAATTTATTTTTTTCTTAGCTCATCCAACCAAACTGAATGTGAATGATCAAGCTCATATTCAGCTTTATTTATTCTTTCTAACCCTTTACGGTTAATAGGTTTTAAAGGTTTTGTTAACACGCCATGTTCCCAAATTGAGCCAATGTATTCTGATATGATCATTTTATATTTTTTATCGGCATCTACGTACTTTTTTGTCAGTTTTGCAAATTTCTTTTTATCCATGATTTCCTTCCTTTTTAAAAATATGAGAGCTCAAAAGCCCTCCATCACCATATGTATATTATACTCTTATCTATAATATTTGTCAAATTTTGAAATATTTACATAGTCAAAAAAATGGACAATTCCTCAGCAGATGCCGACAATAACAAAAAATACCGTAAAAAGCGGTATTTTTTGATGGTTGCTTAACTACGTATTTTAAATTATATTTATAATTTTGTTGCTTCGTTTAATGTTGTTCTTGTTTCAAGACTAATTATAAACTTATCAATGTCTGATACCCTTATTTCAAGACCATCCTTTTTGATAAATTTGAAGTACCGCTCAGTATCAATAAATGATTTTGGGGAAATAAAGACAGTATATGATTTTATATCATTATTCACATATTCTTCAAGATGACGGTGAATTGAAAACGATTCTCTAATATGTTGTTGGGTTCCAGTTAGTAAAGTCACTTCTATTAAAACGGTGTCCTGATCCTCTTGACATTCAATGTCTGGATTGCCCCCGGAAGCAAAACTTGTTGGCAATCCTTCGTCATCAGTCACAAAATTAGGTTTCACAATAACATTAGGTAATTTTTTTAGAATCGCAAGTGATGTCAAAAACTCTAATCTCAATGGTTGCTCAATGATTTTTAAAATATCATCTTCTGAGGATTTTTTCTGCGCTAAATTAAGCATTTCACATTTAATTGATTCCCATCCATAATAATTGGCCCATTTTTCCAATTCTGCTTTTGTGGTTTTAACTGGAGTTTTGAATACTGAAATTGTTTCAATCAAGTGGTGATCAACTTTTCCGATAAATTCAAAAAACTCTTTTTCAGTTTCAAATTCTTTGTAAGATATATATTTTTCCAATATATAATCAACTGTTGCGGATTCCTTTGTGTTTGTGTCAATATAACGGCCACCTCCACGCAAGGAAAATAGACCAGTCAAGCGCATTTTACGAATAAAGTCATCAGGGTAATCTCCTAAAATTGAGTTATCATCTCTTTTTGTTTCATTTAGCAAACTATAACAAATCTCAAGTACAACTTCATTGCTTGGTGAGTAACCATGATTACTTCGCAATTTTTTTATTGCTCGGTATAAGCTTTCCGCATTGTCATTTTGCCAACACAATAATAGGGGTATTTCTAATCTAGATATGCCCGCTCCTTGATATTCAGGGTCATTATTCAATAATTCTATTACTTGCACTAGAAGTATCAAGGGCACGTTTTTGTTTAAAACTCTACGAAAAGGGTTGTGTCTTTGGTATTTTGCAAAAGCATTAGCAAAAACCATTAACTCGTTTTCAGGCTTCTCCTTGTTTAGCAACATTTTCCCGCTTTCAGAAAATATGATTTTTTCTTCAGGCCAATACCAAACAAATCCGAGCTCTTTAGAAATTTTAAACCAAGTATCAAATCGTGATGGCCACCCTCTTTCAAAACCCGCCTCTTTGTGGCTTTGTGGATTTTCGGAAAATACTTTTTCGGTTTCAGCCTTGCTAAGTTCAATATTATTTTTCCACTTATTTGTTACGGATGGGGTGCTTTTCATCGGCTTGTATAATCCCCTTTGAATCAAGGTTTTCGTAACTTTATCTATAATTTTGTTTGTCAAAATTTCACCGTCATATGCGGAGAGAACAGTTAAAAAATCCTTTAATCGTTCTGGATTTCTCATTGTTGTTGTGAACAACAATGGTTTATATTCAGATTGTCGCTTGTTCATGAGCTTAATAGTTAGTGATTAATACCTCTTTAATATTCTTTTTTTTGTTGTTGTGATAGCTGATGTAATTACTTTTGATTTTATGTACATTATACTTATCCATCCAATCAATCAGCAATTCATTTTTGCTTCCATTGTAGTGTGTCACGTTCGATAAAGCAACCCTAACATTCTTTTTAGTTAATTTGTCAATTAAGTCTAGTAAGTCTGATTCTGACTTTTCATTCCAAATTTTGTTGTACTCACTCGCAGATATGATATATGGTGGATCAATATACATAAAATCATTTTTTGAATAACTAATATTATTAACAAATCTTCGATAGTCTTTTGAACAAATACTAATATCTTTGTTTTTCACGAAATCAAAATAATTGTTTAAAGCACTCACAACGTTTTTGTTAAAATCAACATTACCAACAGGCAAATTAAATTTTCCACCTCCATTGAATCTTAGCATTCTGTTAAATCCATATATTAATAAAATATATAGAACAAGAGGGTCATTCTCATTGTTTTTATTAACATGTTTCTTTAATTCTTCATATCCTGTTTTATTGAATCTTGCATAAAAAGTCTTCTTAAATTCTTTTTTGAGAGATTCTGGTACGATATCCTTCTCATACGAACGAGACAATTTGTATTTATGAATTAATCCCTCAACATTATTAAAAAATATTTTAGGATCCTTAGCGCTACTTATTAGAAATTTATGTATATTAATAAGATTCTTGTCTATGTCGTTTAAGAAATACTTGTTTGCCTTAATGTTTAAGAATACTGTACCACCACCCATAAATGGCTCATAGAAATCATTGATTTTCTTAGGAAAAAGCACAAGCAACTGTTTCATTAATTTATATTTGTCTCCGACATAAAATAAAGGAGACCTGGCTATTTTACTATTCATGGTTGATTTTGGTTACAAATAGATATTCTTTATGGTTCTTTAAATCAGTATTTCCGGCATTAAAGTGTTTATAGTCCTTCACAAAGGTTTTTGTTTTACCTCTATTTTTCAAAATAGATTTAATTTCGTTAAGGGTGATTTTATTTTTTGAAGAATTACTTTTAGGATTATAGGTGTTGTTGTATGACACTACTAAGTACTTTGCGTTAATATCATTTATAAGTTCGGAAAATCTATTTTTAGCACTTACGCGACAATAGTCACTCATGTTTTCGGGTTCTGGCTTAAGTGCAACACCATGCAACTTCGGCTTATCCCATTTGGTCAGCGTTTCAAGTACATGATAAAACCTACTATATTGCCTGGAATTATAAGGCGGATCAATATAGACAATGTCTGATTTAATTTTCTTCGCAAAGAGGTTCGCATCTTCTCTGTAAATTGATATCGATTTTGTATTAACTGGATCAATCGGTTTCATAAAGAATTTATCTTCGATAAATTCTTTTTTGAAATATGCGTCATAGTGGCCAACAGTGTTCGCAATTTTATCGATAGAGAAAAGTAGTGAGGTGATCAAAATATAGTATTCTCTCTCGTTAAGGTGTTTTTTATTTTCATTAATGTTATCTCTAATAAAACCAATAATTTTGGATGAGTTTCCGGAAAAATATCTTCCTCCAAAATTTTGTGAAAAATAATTTTCGTCTAGGTCGGCACCATTTATGTTATTGTAGTCCTTGATTATACTATAGACCTTATCTCGATTCCAGTCTTCTTTGCCAAAAAATGCTCTGTAAGTAACATAGTTCGAATGTAGGAAGTCATTCAAAATAATATTATCAAAATGCTTGCTTGCAACTGCTGAAACAACGCCTGTGCCAGCAAATATATCTGTAAATGAATTTCCTTTACATTCTTTGTCAATGACTGAAAAAATCCATTCTATCAGTTTATATTTATTACCAATGTATCTCCGATTGTGTAATTGAAAGTGATTGGCCTTAACTTGTGGAATATGGAAGTAGGTCTCATTGATTTTTTCAGCACTTATCTCGTAATCGGGTTTGTCTATAGCCAACAGGTCAAAAAGTGTGTTTTGTATCCCGTCTGCAACATAATCACATATTCTATTGTTTTTATTAAGCTTATTGAAATAACTATATTGCTCGTTTCTAGAAATAACAACAAAATCGATAACAGGAATTCCCATTATTTGTCCAGCTTGGGAAATCTTATCTACAATCTCTTTATCTTTTTTAGATGGTGAAGAATTACCAGACGGGTGATTGTGAACCAAAATAACGCTTGCTGCATTTAGTTCAGTTGCAGGATAAAATATTTCTCTCGGATGAAGAAGTGTTTTATCGATTATTCCGATACTAATAGTTTCTTTTTTTAATAAAACATTTCTTGCGTTTAGGTATAAACAAATAAGGTGTTCTTTTTTCTTTTCTCTCAAATCAAGTGTTAAAGATAAAACATCTTTAAAATTCTTGATTACAATTTCGTTCGTATTTTCATCCGCATGGTACCGCTTTACCAATGAAATTGCTGATACAATTTGTAGCGCTTTTGCTTGACCGATGCCAGAAATATCTTTCAAATCTTCTACAGTAACTTCTAAAAACTTTTTGCCGAATCTTTTTATGATCTGCTGAGAAAGCTTTTGAACATTCTTTCCTTTAATTCCACTTCCGATCAAAATTGCCAAAAGGTTACTTTTAGATAGAGCATCAGGACCTTTCTTAAGAAATCTTTCTCGTGGTCTATCTATTTGTGGTGTGTCTTTGATTCTAGCCATAACAATATTATAATACAGTATTAATCTAGATACTACGACTAAATCCATTGTTTATCGCAAGAGGTTGATATAATTCCTAAATATCACACACCCAAAATCAAGCTCGTTTTGGTATAAAAATCCTATCGGCTCAGTTAAATTTATGTGAGCCGATGGATTTAGGTCTAGTATACCTCCCCCAAAATCAACCCAAGTAGTTCTTTATATCAATTCCAACTTCAACTTTCATTGTGTTTTTTCTCCAAAATAAGCTGTGAATTCTTCAAACTCAGTATCACCCTTCAATACCATGTAGCTATGCGCGACTAGTCTGTGCATACCATCAATTATGTACATGTCTTTTCCTGTTAGATAATCTCTTAAAATAAATACATTTCCAAGCTCAACTCCATTCTTTTCGAACCCATCAAGGCAAATTTTTACTTGTTCAAGATTCAATCCTTCTTGCTTATTACCGATTAGATCTGGATTATCAATAAGCTCTTTTGCCGCTTCAAATAATTTCGTTGGGTAATTTTTCGTTGGAGAAGCGCCGATACTCAGATTCTTAATATCATCGTATTTCACAATCACTCGGTGCCAAATATTAAACTCAGAAAATGCTCTTTCAAGGTAAAATTTTGAATGATCTGATGCCTCTTGTAAAAATTCATTTCTTTTTTCTTCTATATTAATTTGATCTAGTATTTTCATAATTAATCTCAGCAATGTGTATCTGCCCAGTTGACAAAATGGGGAAAGTTTATTGTTATCATAACAATGTGCGTCCTACTGCCATATCTCTCATTTATTGTTTAATGCTATAAGTGTATAAATATGTGTTTCGATGGTAACAATGAGGCTCTCAAATCTGTGATCGTCATCAATAAATATTTTAGATATTTCATTTCGATGTCGAATTGTGGCTAATGTGGAGTAATGTGACCTCTGTGCTTCAATTACGGTTTCCATCTCTTTTTCGCCTATGCGGCCTTCAAAGTGGTCTCTTAAACATTGATCCGAATCTACTTTTTTGTCTCCGACAAGTTTTGTATCTGGAGACAGTGCTATTGGGAGTTCTTCTATTACCCTACCGAGCGAAACGCCAACTTGCGTAACCCTATCTTCGTTTTCTGACGAGTAAGCTTGCATGGCGCCGTGAAAGCAACTTGCTATTTCAGGGTTGATATCTTTCAAACTTGAGTGTATTTCTTCTGTGATTTTACTAACTTCGTTAACTTTTCTCTCTTTGGCTATTCTATCCATCTTTTCTTCTAGCACAATAATCTTATCTTCCAATATATTTGTGCGTTTTATGTGATCGATTTGAAATGGCATTGCGACTGCAGAGGCTCCTAGTGCTTCTACTGCAAAGCCCCCCATAAAGCCGATATTTCGAGCATTGCTCGAACATAGAATAGATTCTGATGAATCAGAAGCACCAACGGAAGTGATGCCAGTGTTTAAAATACTTTGGGCAATGCCAATTGAGTCAGCGGACAAATTCACTGTTGCATTAATTGGGTCTTTTACCATGTCATAGCTTATTGCATCATCATATATTCCAAAATGTCCAGCAGATGATGCTACATTAACAACACTATCACCAATAACTGATGTCGCAGCAGTTATTGGTTCATAAAATCCGGCAGATTCAATGCCATATTTATCGTATGCTATACCATTAGTAATATCGATTTGATCAGCCGTAACGGCATTCAACTTGTTTTTTATATTAAAATATCCACCCGTCATACCACTAGCACTGACAACAGAATTTCCAATAGTTATACCTGGATTTGGTTCTAAATAATCATTATTGTTCAGAATATCGATATGTCCTATTGATGAACCTCCACCTAATGATGGAATAGTGGTTAAACTAGTAGAATTATGGTCATCGCCATCAGAAAGCAATCCGTTTTTAATTATTTCATTTAATGGGATTGATGTGGTCGACATATTGAAGTTGACATTATCCAAGGATCCAAGTTCACTATAGTTTGTACAAGAATTTATTACACTTAGATCGTCATCGTTTTCAACAAATTCACAACTAGATGGTTGATCACTATTCAATCCTGTTTTATTATTTTCTGGGACATTGGTTTTCATAAATTTGCACAAATTATTATAATGTTATATATTCGACTATTATCTATTGACTAACGGCTAGGAGAACTATTTTGCATTCTTCCTTTTGTTGATTGTTTTTCAAATTTGCATAATACTATATATACATGTCGACCAGAGGCAGTGATTGTAACACTACCTCTCGCCAGTTTTTCAATTCTTTATACGTTTTCTTCTAGTTGGCTCGTATTGTGTAAGAGCACTTCCTGCGGTTGATTTTGCTTTTCTGCCAGTTTTTTTATTTCTCAACTGACTTGAAGCAATCTTTGATACTCGCTTACTTGTTTTTTTCTTTTGCCATGTTTTCCTTTCATAAAAAGAAGGCAATTTTCGCCTCCCTCCATATTTATCATAACCGAACAAACACCGAATAACAACACACACTTATCCACAGATTCGATTTATATTGTATGGAATTGACAATTTTATGTATGTAAATTATGGCTATATAATTGAAATTATTTTTACACTCCAAATATACTTACACACCCCCAAATCAAGCGTAACCTCACGGAACATGAACACGGATTTGCACGGTTAAGAACATTTTATATAACAGCGAAGAACTCCAGTATCCCGGAGTTCTTCTGTTTTGTCTGCTTGTGTCGATGGACTTAGCAGACGACGTTCTCGACAACCAGTTTTCCGTCCTTAACACGAATGAGAAGTACGCTCCCTTCTCATCGAACGGCGATTGCGTTCGGTCTTCCGTCAGCGCCCGTCACTGGCTGACCAACCCTGTCGTTACCAACGGTGGAAATCCCGACAACAGCTACTATGTTGAAACTTCTCTTGGCGAACTTCTT
>SDBT01001135.1_pt1 | contig 45912 bp, 63 predicted proteins | sample 2277101 | NCBI WGS metagenome assembly SDBT01 (sample SAMN10404973, study PRJNA504765) | marine sediment metagenome | isolation source: marine sediment core GS10_PC15, 103 cmbsf | place: Arctic Ocean: Southern Knipovich Ridge | collected 2010 | reverse complement strand
CAATGAGCCTGATGATTGCCCTGGTTTGTATTTCCAACTCGCTTTCTGGCGGTTTTTAAAGTTGCCACGTACTGACCTTTGCCGTCCGTTTTTCTCATTGTGGGCAACAATCCACACCCGTTGCCTTTCATGTCCGCCCTCAACGGCCGCAGCTGGAATTTCAAGCGGTGGCGCTGTTTCGTAGCCAATGGCCTCCAAATCAGAAAGCACTTGCTCGAGTGCCAGGCTGTCGATCCCAGGCACATTTTCACAAACAACCCAATCGGGTTCGATTTCTGATACAATTCTAGGCACTTCCGGCCAGAGGTCGCGGTCATCCGCCTGGCCAGCGCGTTTCCCGGCAAGGCTGTATGGCTGGCAGGGGAATCCAGCGCTGACAATGTTGACTGTCCGGAGGTTATGTTTTCCGACTTCTTTGACATCGCTCAATATCTCCGTATCTGGAAAGTTCTTTCGTAATACCGCCTGACAATAAGGCTCAATCTCAACCGCCCATAGTGTTTTTATGCCGGCCCGGGCGAATCCTAAATCGAAGCCGCCGATACCCGCGAATAGTGATCCGTGGGTTAGCATCTAAGCAACCTCTCGTAGAAATATGATTTTGTCCATAATGTCCCTGGCGTAGCCACGGCCTTTCTTCCAATCGTGGCCAGCATTGTAGCTGGCCCAAATTTTCGTCCAATGGTTCGGGGCATACTTGCCCTGCCAGTAAATTATCTCGTCGCGGCATTGTCGTGCCCCAAATTCAAACTGCTCGAGGTATGTTATTACGACGGCGACCTGGCGCCCTGTGGGTGGCTCTGGCCACGTTTTATATATCCTGGTGGCTGCTATAACCGGGTTAATGCCAAAGTGACCATACGAGCCTTCAGAGCCATCTTCTTCGTTCTCGAGGTCCATGCCAGCTGATGACTCCTGCCAACAGATTGCCCTCATGGTTTCGCCCATGTAATATTCTGATCCGAATTGATAGGCGTGCATCAATACGATTTTCTGCCCAATCGACATGACGGCCCATTGATCTGCCAGGTTCTTTTTTCGAATAGTCCAGGCTAATTGCCTACACCATAGGGGCCAAGGAAACAGTATCGGTAGTAGTAGTTTTATGAATTGCATTCTATTGATCTGGCCACTCCCTTATCTGAAGGTCATCTGGTATCGGTCCCTTGCCTGCGGTCTGTTTGAAGAAAAACGGTACGCCAGCTGCTTTGCACTGATCCCGGGTAAACCTTGCCCAATCTGTGCCCATCGGCCTATAACCTGGGCCGGATTCGCCACCCATTATAAGCAAATCCAAATCCATCAATGCCTGAAACTGATTTGTAGGCCTGTCCCTGCTGATCCCTTTCAACCATCGGAAATCAACATCCCCCAACGCTGGCTCATAACTCACAAACCGTTTGGCCGCTGGTGTCTGGAGCAGGATCGGAATGCGTTCATCGGCGGTTGCCTGGTTTTCTACTGATACGCCAAGCATGACGTTGGGGAGAGGCCAATGCAAAAAATCTTGAGTATTAAGCGGAGTATGCTTAAGAGGCAAAAACGGCATCGCCCGCCACGGTCTCCCATATATGAGATTAAGATTATCCTTTGTCAAATACTTCCCGTTGCGCAAACAAGTCATATATTGGAGCATTCGATTAGGGCGCTTGGTCAATACAATAAATTCGTGCTGTGGGCATAGTGCCATAATGGCAAATACATTGTCAACGAAACTGAACGGCACTCCCTCATGAAATAGATCACTCATTGAATTGACAAAATACCTGGTTGGCTTCTTGCGCTTCAATGGCTGGTCAAGCCGGTTTTCATGGCATTGCACATCAGTGAACTTGCGATCACCCCAAAAGCGTTTGGCAATAGATTCAGCGTAGCAATTTTTGCACCCCGCGCTGACCTTCGTGCAGCCATCAACCGGATTCCAAACATGCCCCTTGCTTCCATCGGGATTTATTAGCCACTCAATATTACTTGCGCCCATTGTTTTTCATCCCTCTTTTATGATGACACCTAGTCATATTTTCCTCATCAGTCTATGCACACCGGATTCCTGGGGCATGAAGTATGCCCCTTGCACTCGTCCGGTTTCCAGCAGAACGGCGGCATACCCTCGGTGCCATTTAGGACCGGATCGGCCGGATATGGCAGCACGTTGATTGACTTGATCTTGCCCGTCAACTTGAATCGTGCCAATTTTTTAGCCTGTGACTTGTTGTCGGCTGTGATCGTGCCCTTCTCGCCAGTATCGGATTCTACCCAATAGTATGTCATCAGGCCGGTTCCTCAATCAGCGCCTTCGCATCGGCAATCAGGGTGCCGTAATGCGATGCTGTGGAATCTGCGCCAATCAGGGCCGCTATAGTGCGGTTGCGGATCGATACCATGTCATGTACCTCGTTGTACATTTCGGTGCGCCTGGCACGACTCATTTCCTCATCGGCGTGCATAATTCGGTTGCCCCATTTACGGTGCCAATCCTCAACTACTTTAATTGTCTTCGCCACGGTGTTCTCCTCCTTCAAGGTAGATTTCTAATTCAGTTCTCGGTTCATGTGAGTACATCTTAAACTTCCCTTTAACCTGTACCTGGCAGTCATCCTTCCAAAATACACCATTAAGTGCATCTAATACAAACTTTTCCAGGTTATCGTTATCAGGCTTGATTATGTGACACAGGGGCTTGCGAAAGCAGCTATATAAATCGGGCTTCCCCTCAATCGCCCCGTCCCAGTGCGTAGCCAGGTCGCCAACCGCTTTCAGCCGCGACTTCGGTATAGGCATCCAAAACGCGAAGGTAATGATCACCACCCCCAACGCAGGGCTGGGTGGTGCATATTCCATAGATTCCTTCAGGAATATAACCTTGGCCGCTGCCGATGGATCATAAGTCCTGGCGAACGGTAACGGCTTGCCGCTTCTGTCCCTGGTGACAGTCCGGTGCCGCTTCTGAGCTGTAGGGTTGCCTGGGATGCTAAAGCGGATTTTCATTTGAATAACCCCTCCAGAGAGCGATCAAACTCGTCTTGCGTTATTGGGAGACCCTTGCCAAATAGATTGTCAATTCTGCCCTGTATTATTGACCCAGCTATATCCAGAGAGCGTTGCAGTCTCATCTCTGCCATTTTGCGATAATACTCCTCACTCGGGGTACTCGGTGGTTCGATCCAACGGATTTGAGGTTGCAGCAAGATTGTTATGTTAAATGCCTTCACATCTACGCCCTTTCCTTCCGGCACTTCGCGCAAGCGCACTCTGAGTAATCCACCAACGCCCCGTCAACGATATTGTGGATAGAAACGGCCTTGTTGGACGAGGGCCGTACGTGGGGATGGTCGGTTTCCAAGTAAACAATAGTTTTCAACCCAGTAGCCGACTTGAGCAGATGGCGCAACGCCTTTCTGTTCGCCCCAAATACAACCTCTCCCTCGTCCAAGACGACCGATTTCAGCCCCACTAGGTCACAGATACCAAACAGCAGTGCCACGCCAACCCTGTACTGTTCGGATTTACTGGCCCACTCCAAGTTGCTGATCGGCCCGTCCTTGGTCGAAATATCAATCGTAAAGTCAGTGTTCACCATGGCCTTCACCCCCAGCGCAGCCGAGTCATTGGCCACAAATGCAGAAAAGGTCTTAAACTCGTCGCCCAACAGGTCGGAGAGATCAGGATTCTTGGGATCAAGCGCCTTGGCTAAACTATCCCAACGAGCAATCTTCTTCTCCAACTTCTTGATGTTGGCAACGTAATCCGTATTCTGCTGTTCGAAGTTGTCAGCAAGTATCGCCTGCTCAATGGAATTCTGCTTCACCTCGATGTCAGCATTCACGCTATCGATCTGAGCCTGTTTTTCCGTCGCAGTGATCTCATCTTTAGCGGAATTCAAGGTTTCGACCTCAGTACGCATGGCAGTCAGCAATTCCTCATTGCGTCGGTGCTCATCGATACTTTGGATTTGCTTACCAGCCCATTCCAGGGTGTTCGCGTAATCGCTCTGAGCGGCCACCAGTACATCCCTGGCAGCGGTCAGCGCAGGATCAACTTCTGGTTCGACCTCTGGCTCGGGCTTGGGCTGTTCCGCTGGCTGAAGCGATCCTATGCGCTTTTTCATGGCTGCAATGGATTTGACGCTGACGCCCTCAACCTGCTCCATCGATACCAGCGCTTTTTCGTAGCTTATTCGAACCGGTTGGTTTGTATCGGGAGCGTCGTCAGATTTGGGTTTCACCAGTAGATCATCGACAGCCTTTGCGGCCTCGTCGCGCTTCTCGGTGGCCACGGTCTTTTCGGCCTCAACCATTTCGCGGTCCATTTCGAACTTGTCCACCAAGTTCTGCTGGGCCTTCTCCAGATTGGTGATACTTTCCTTCACACTCGAGAGACGCCCCTGGTCGAAACTGGCAAGTGCATGGGTTTCGTCACGTTCATCGAGGAGCGCCTGCAATTCTTCACGTAGCCCCTCGACTGATGTGTCCTGGGGTTCATAGTCAGCGCCCTGGGGCTTATTTGATTTCAGGGTATCTAGGTCGCGCTTCATTGCCCGACGCTGACCCACAGGATAGCCGTAGGCACCCTTTTCCGAAGTTCCCAGCCCTATAGCCGTGTAAGCAGACAAGATGGCGTCCATGTGGTGTTCGGGCAGTTTTGCGAAGCCCTGTTTGCCCAGGTACGCTTTCAATGCGTCTTTACCACTGGCAGAGAAGAATCGCTGGAGGGTTTGCTTACGGATGCTGCCCTTCATGGATGGGATGGAATAGGCGTCGAAAATCAGGTCGGCTATTTCCTCTGTGATTCCCAGCAACTTGTAGATGGCCGGTTGTGTAGCGGCCACCCCGACGTAACTCATGTCGCCGTCAACTTCATCCAGGCTGAGATTGTGCGTCGATGGAGTCACGGACCGGTTGATGTGGTACAACTGGTTATTCAACTCGAACAGCAGATCCACTTCGGCCTTTTTGGCACCCTGCCGGATAACGCCAATGTGATCTTTCTTTTTGTTCATGCCACGGCACGTGCCGGTGATTACCCACTGGAGCGCGTCACGGATGGACGATTTGCCAGAACCGTTAGGACCGGTAATGGAATTGATGCGAGTCAGTTTTAGGGTCGTGTCCCTATGTGACAGGAAGTTTGTGAGTGATAATCTAGTCCACTGCATTGTGTTGCCCTCGGTAGTTAGTGTTTCAAAAAGTTTGCCCTGCAATAACCGGTACTGCTGTTGCTCGGAGCCAAGCAAGCGGTTTTTAGTATGTGACCGTCCGACACATCAATTTCGAGGGGGGAAGTGCTATAACACTTCTTATTCCCCCTCTATGCCTGCAAGGTGTGGGACCATCACGATGAAAAACCCACTAACAAGCAATTCGAATAACATGCCGGGACCAGGGACGGCATTATTCCACTATGCTAGCCTATGCACACTTGGCATCAAGCGGTCTTTTGCCGGAGAGACATACTTGTAAGCCCCTCCATGTTTCCCCGTTCCCAGCAATTTCAAAAATCTTATGACCGCCCCACCCCTGCGTTGTTGAGAATTGTGAACCAACAATAGTCGATCACAGGGGCAGGGTAGCCAGTTGTTATTTAGCCTTGTGCTTACGGAACCGAACGTCAACTTTGTCCTGAACAGACGCATGGTCCTCGATCAATTTCGCACGTAAGTCCTTATCCTTGACCGCTTTCTCGAAATTGGTTTTGGCCAGGCCCAGCCAATCCCACAGGTCCAGGTTGTTTTTGGAAAACGCCTCATTCAGCCCTGGGAGATCATCAAACACAATCTCGGGCAGGGTTTTCGGACCGTACTCCTGATCGCCAAACACCACGACGCCATTCTGGAAGGTGAAAGCCTTCAGCACTTTCTTGGCTTCCCTGCTACGTGCATCGGTGGTGAATACCTTCTCGGCCAGCGCCCTAGCTTGCGCCAGGTTGGTCACATCGAGATCAGTACCGGCAATCTCCTCCTCGTACTTCGGGCAGTCGCGGTTGAATGCACAGAATTGGCACCAGCCACAAATGGTTGGCTCCCAGTCCTTGTTGGCATCAATCGTTTCCGATAGTTCCAGGTAGTAGTCGCCAATGTGCTTGTAGTCGTCATACGTCACAGTGAGGAACTTCATTGCCTTATTGAATCGAACATACTGCTCGGCCACCTGGAAGTCGCGCTTGTCATCACCCAGCGCCAGGTTTGCACCAAAGGCATAGGTCAACTGCTGGAGTTTCTTTGCATCAAAGCCCCCACGGTTGGTCTTGTAATCGATGATGGAAGTCGGCACCGTTAATAGGTCGATCCGGTCCATCACCATGCGCAGGAATGCGTCATCAGCATCCCACTCGACCACTTCCCATTTGCGATTGAAGGCCAGCATCAGCTCGTACCGGCTCTGATCAGGAAACTCCATCGGAGTACGTGCTACCCAATCGCGGAATATAACCGTGATGTCCTCAGCCAAGTCGTACTGGTAACTAGACCTGCCGCTGTCGTTGAGTACTTGAATAGCGACGGTCTCCCTATTGGCCTTGGGAACCTGGGCGCACATTTTCCCATAAGCCTCTGCCAACGCATGGAAGTATTTGCCACCAAGCAACGCCTCAGATGGATCGCCTTCAGGCACCTTTTGGTTGTATTGAAGATCGAATGATCGAGGACAGTTCTGGAACCGGTCAGCCCTTGAAAATGAGAGTTTCATGGTTTCACCTGCTCTGTGTAGACCACCCTGGGAGGCTCCATCTTCCTCACTAGCCCTAAGTGCTCGACCAAGGCAGCGTGGTGTCTTTCCGTCTTTGCTGCCATACTGTATGCATCGCGCAAATCTTCCCTGTTCTCCCTGAGAAGCGTCTGCATTTGATCAACTTGAGATTGGAGGGTCTCAACCTGGTTCCTTAGTTTCATTAGTCCCACCCGTCATCGTCGTCAGCAGCCGGTTCAGTCGCGGCGTCATCCAGCGGCATTTCGGTCTGCGTTGATTGGTCGTCTGCATTGGCAGATTCGGCTTCTTTAGCAGCCACCGCATCGGCCATTTCCTGCTTCTCGATTTCCTTTTTCTCGGCGTCGGTCAATGGAGCATCTTCGGCAGGTTTCTCCTCAACCTTCGGTTTGGGTTTGGGGTCGGCCTTGGGAGCAGGTTTGCCCTTGGTGGCTCCATCCAGTTTGGCTGCATCGGTTTTGGCCTTGGCCGGTTTCGCGGTTGAGGGCTTACCAAAGATGGTATCGATATGGCCCTCGCCGTCCTTGATGGATTGCGCGTACCCCTTCAGGTAGTACACATCTTCCAGGGTCAAATCCTCAATCCGTTTGCGCTCAAACATGGTGGTGATTTGCTTTTTGGTGACACCCAGCGACTCGAAGTAGGCCACTGCTTTATCTCTGCGCTGGGGCAGAGTATCGGCGCTACCCATCGCCACGGCCTTGATGTCCTTCTCGACAGACTTGATCGCTGACTTCGGAATGCCGTTGAAAATCGCATCGCGCTTGGCGAATGATATTGCGGCATTGGCTGTGAGGGTAATTAAATCCTCATTGTAGCGGTTGCCATGTTTATCGGTGATCCGGCGCTTCTTTTCAATCCGAATGCCAATGTTGCGCTCCAGGTCCATAAAGGTAGCCTGTGCGGTAACATGGGTCGCACCAATATCGAGCACCCTGGCGTCCACCCTGACATTGCGGAAGCAGTACAGCGCCATTTCAGCCAGCCGAACGCTTTCACCTGTAATCTGCTTGCCGGCCCTGGGCACGCTGTAGTAGCAGCTCTCCGCAGTCTCAGCATCAAACGTCGCCAGCCCCGTCAACTCCTGCTTGAAGGATTCCATGCTGCGCGGGTGCCGCAAAGCGGTTTCCACCTGCATAGCAATCGTGCCTTCCTCTAACTGGGTCAATACCGAAGATTCTTGAATATCTCCAATCGGCCCTGATTTCCCGTCACTCATAATAAGTGCCCCTTTCGCTATTATTTATTTCGATACCACAATCCGTACATGCCCCAAAGCACGCTCCAGCACGCCTGTTATGCCGCGCCAGGCCATACCATCGTGAGGCAGATCGCCCTTCCAGTACCGAGACACAGAAATGCGCCCCATACCGGACTTACGAGCCAAATCCGCATCGCTCCAGGGAGTCTTGCGGTATAAGGCCAGTGCTTCTTTTATTGTGATATTTTCGCGAGGCCTATCATCTACCTCGCCCTCCAAAGGGGTGCCTGACGGCATGGCTGGATGCCCACCATCAGGTTCCTTTGAAGCGTCGTTAGTCTCTGGCTTTTCTACCATGTCGAGCATCCCCTTTGTACCATCGTTGTATCATTTACGTGCAGCGGTACTGTATCATCGTTGTACCATTTACGGTAGAGAGTCTAATCAATGATGCGGGGATATGCAACAACTATTTTTTGCTGGTCGGTAGAGCCTTTCGGATAAAGACGGGGATCATTGGGGCGATGATGGTTAGCAGCATTATGACTACCAACTTCAGCATGGGGGCCAATGTGATAAGCCCCTGTGAGTCGCCCTGTATCAGCAGGGCCAGTATCATAGCTGCTGCGGATAGGGTGTACGTGCGGTTCCCGGCTGTTAAGAGTTTCAACATGATATGTTCCTTTATTGTGTTGCTGCCGCAGCAGCAGTGAGTGTTGTAACGCCCCAATTTATATAGCCCACGGCTACTGCCCCTGCAATAATCCACAGTATTTTTGAGGCGTTTTTACGGAAACGAGAATTATCCCCCACGGCACCAATTAGACCGGTATCGTCGAGAACGTCGTTGCGCCCTTCGATTAAGATGGATAGGCGCTTAACGGTGCCTGCTGTGGCTTCGTCTCTGATTCGGTCGTCTGTAATGTATGCCATAGGTAGGTTCCTTAATCTACTATTTCAAAGTGTCCCAGGTCGTCGAAAACATTCTCGTCAAACCTATTACTCATCGCCCAATTTCCTCCCCACCGGATTTTAATGCCCATTATTGAACCGATCCCTATGATGACGCCGGCCATGAACGTGAATCGCTCTCTGTCCTCCCAATCGATGGGATATGGAACAGCGTCTACAGCCGGCGATGGCTTCTGATTGTGCCTACTGGTTGGCCACTTCTTTTTGGATGCGCCAGACTCAAAGGCTTTATCCTGCGGTGCCTGCCCACGGTGGCCATCCAGAATTTTAATATCCATGACCTCGATTGCCTTATTCATAACAGCCTGTAGATCGTGCCTACAGGTGTCCAGCCTGGCCAAACTCTTTTCTCCATACTTGTACATGGATTACTCCTCTATTAGCCACCAGAGATCAGCGAGAAGGGCCGGCTCAATAAAGGACCGTTCCCACACTGGTTCCTCTGCGGTGCCAGTATTGCGCTTCGGCAGCGCATCCAGTAACTCATCAATCTTGATTGGGCCCACGCCATCACCAAGCGAGGTATCTGCGTCCAGCACATCATCGCGGTGCTTCTCGATGGCCTTGCGGTGCTTCTCAAAGTCGGGGCTGGTTGGGTCCAGCTTGATGCCTCGCTCCTCGCGGATAAAGGCGTTGGTACCCTCAATCTTTTCCTGAAGCCCCTGCCGGTATTGCTTGATGTCCGGCGCAGACTTGCGAATCACCTTTGCGATCCGGTAGCCAATTTTGCCCTCCATCTGTCGTGACCCCAATAACTCCAATGCTCTCTCGGCGTCAACGAGATCGCGCAATTTGAGTCCTGTTATTTTAGTTTTTTCCATGATATTTCAACCTCTTGTTTTGTGTTAGACAATCACCCCGTCTTTGGCGATTGGGAATGTAGCTGCCTTCCGTTGCGCTTCCTCGTCGGCTAGGCGCTCAGCAGCATTGTGATAGCCGTCAGCGTCAAACATCGACTGGACTATCGTGGCGCGATCCATAGGCACCGAAGCAGCGCTATCAGCATCCAAGGCTCGCTGCACCACCCGGTTCGATAGGTCGATGCCATACTGGTCGAGCCTGGCTGTGACTAAGTTGGTGGCATAGGCTTCAACATCAGCATATTTGTGCTGGGCCAATGCCATTTGAAAGTCGGTTAATTCGATTGTTACTGTGTGCATTAGTCCTTCTCCTTGTTTGCGATTAGTTGATCTACTTCTTTGCGAAGTTTTTTTAATTCTTCCAGCATCATATAATCGAGTAGTGGCCCCTTGATAGAATCCGGTTGACCTTTGTGCATATTAATAAGGTCCGGCGCAACCAGGTAAACTTCTTCTGCGATCAGCCCGAATGTACGATCTCCACTGGCCTTGGATGTGTAAGATTTGACCTCAAGGCCATAGATTCTATCCGTCTTGATTTCCAGCGCAGTAACATCTTCCTTGTATCGAAGGCTTGAAGTGTATCGCTTGAAAGCCCCTCCTGAATACCAGTGAACCGGAGTACCGGCGCTTCCATCTGTGGGCAAATCTTCAACTAATAATTCGTCGAAAGATAAATCTGCAACCCTGGGTGCTCCGGCAGAAGTATTGCGAAGGTGAAGCGACCCACCACCAATGCCACTTAATTCAATCACATTGTAACTATCTTGGCGTATGAAGAGGTTATGACTCCGAAGATTCGCCCAGTTATTAGCGTCCTCGTAGGCATTAAAAGTTGAGTTTCCTCCCAGCACACGAACTCCAGGGTAGGTTCCGTCTATAGTGTCATCAATCGTTACAACGAGCGTTGACCCTCCAGCCCCATCGCTCTTATACCAATTAACTGTACCGTCTGCCCCCAGTATATCAATACGCTGCTCATCCAGGTCGCCAACTTGGATTTTAGAGTTACCGGCATCCAATTTCACGCCAATATTCGAGGCCAATTTCTCCAGGGTGGTTGCGTTGATCGTCCAACCGGCGATCTCATTGGATACATCAGACAGCCAGAACAATTTATCGTAGGTGGCGCCGTTATATTGGACCGCGCCAATACCGTATTCGCTGGTCCAATCGCTGCCGTCGTACAGTCGCCCCATGCCAAGCCACCGTATATCGCCCGTAGTTGGCGTCGCGTCAAAGAAGTATATTGTCGCATCATTGCTCTGCGCGGTAATAACTAATGTGCGATCAGTGTCAAATACATGCGCGATGTCGAAAGTGTCGATTGTCCAGCCGCCAATCTTTAGCGTTGCAGTCGATGAAGTATAGTTGAAATTATCACCCACGGTCAGCAGGTCACCACTGGCCTGCAATAGCACGTTATCGCTCTCTGAGCCGTCTAAAATGCGAATCCCGTTAGTTGGGTCGATGGTGAGGTATTGCTCGGTCTTATCGCCAGCAGCAAAGCCGTAGGTCTCGGTCACATACCCGTACTTGCCCTCAAGGTTGCCAAACACGGCCTTGATCTTATCAGGGTCTTTCCATGCAGCCCAGCTGTCCACTTCGTCCATGATCTGAATGTAGGGGCTGTAGGCATCGGTGGAAGTCATAAAGATTGAGGCGTCGCGGACGGTGCCGGCGATACGAGCAGAGATATTGTCGATAAGCATTTCGTCAGATGCGGCACCATCAGCATTAAAGTTTACATACATTAGAACGTACACAATGTCGCTCCACGTACCGCTCGAAAGATCGGACTCAGGGATAACAAGCCGTAAGTGTGTCCATGTAGATGAAGTCGGAAATGCGTACAAATAACGCGACGATGCAAAACCAGCATTCATTAACCTGAACGAATGAGTCGAAGCCAGTGCTGAAACCGTTTTATAATCAAATTCAAAGATATAATCTTTGCCTGATGTGAATGTTACGGAGGAAGGGAGGGCCGATTGAAAGGCGCCAGTATCGGCTTCTATCCTGACTACTTTCTCATGCCCTTCGTTGCCTGATCCGACGGGGGTGTAATTGTTTGTGATTGTAGCGCCGCCGCTAGACGCCCACCCACTCGTCCCTGCATACTGTGCCGCACTCAGTACATTCGCACTGGCTGATCCACCCTTCGTATTCCCAATCACCACTACCACATCGCCCTTGGCTATTACGCCACCATCAGCAGGCGCATCAGATAGTGCCTTGCAGGTCACGGTCATGCCGGAAATGGTATTCACTTCACGGACTATGCGCTTAACGACAGTCGTGCTATCAAGATTGACGTTCTGGATCAGCATTATGTCGCCAGGTGCGAATTGGGTAATGGTCGTGCTTTCAGGGTCTTCAAATACGACTGCCTCAGTTGAGGGCGAACCGGATACACTGGCCACCCTGCCATTTGCAGCAGAGATCACCATGCCGCCATTGACGGCTGATATTTGGTTGATGATCAATTCGTAGACGTTCAGTGCCCCACGTACCCACAGGTCATCCAGTTCGAGGGTAGCGTTGCTACTGATGTAGGATAGGCTCCAGTCTACGCCGGCCCAACCAGATGAAAACTCCTTATCCCTAATAACTTCAGCATCGGCGGCGCTATTATTGTAGAAAGCGAGTGGTGCGTTTGGATCGGTCAGCCCTATGCCTACGTTGCCGGTAGAATCAATACGTACTCGTTCAATAGGCGAAGCAGCACCATCAGCAGAAGTTAGGAATACCAATCTACCCGGCATGTCATTTGTGCCACCGCCAGTAATTGCCCCGTCTACTTCACCTCTTATCGAGGCAGCGTCTAAAAATTCAACGCCATCGCTACCCCTGAATGTGATAAATCCTAACTTCTCGTCATCAGCAACAGCAGCATGTGTTCCAATCGTACTGCTACCGCTTTTGTTAAAATCTAATAATGCACAATGAGCGTCGTTTGCGCTCCATGTTGATAAGGAATTGCCTCCATAATTAGCGGAGTTTGCTATATCAAGTTTTTGCCCTAGTCGAATCCCTTCAAGCCCAGCAGTTCCTACCCTTAAACTCGATCCGTCAAACCCTAAATTCGCTTCAGCAGTCAGCGTCCCGTCGCCATCAGAGGTAAGCACCCGATTCGCCCCGTCAGTCGCTATCACTTCAGTCAAATCAAGATTTATGTTGAAGCTGGCCGATATGTCGCTACTGCCAGTAAGGTCAAGCCCTGTGCCTACGGTTATGGCTACTCCCGTATGGTCGATATGCTCATTCCCGACAAAGCCGGATAGGTTGTCATGGACGATCTCACCGTCGTTGGTCTGCACGCTATCGGCGTTGACCGTGATCCCCGTACTTCCGATTACATTCAGCGTCCTGCTGGCAGATATATTCCCACCGCCTGTCATGCCTGCACCGGCAACTATTGAAACCCCTGCATGCAGTACATGCTCATCAGGTACGAAGTCAGAAAAGCCATCATGGTACGCGCCGCTGGCGATGGCAATTACACCGCTCTCATTAGGGATTTGTAGCGTCCGTGTGGTTCCTGTAGCAACCAGCGCCCCAACATCAAAAGCCAGTATTTTAGTAACGTCGCCCTCGTCGTAGATGCGGAAGGTGTTGTCGGGAAATTCGACTTCAAAGGAGGCAGCGCCACCCGTTGCCGATTGGGGATTAAAGCCCCTCAAGTCAACAGTAGAGGCCACTGCCCAAGTGCCTCCACCAGTCTTCATTTGGATAGTGATCCTGGCGACTAAAAATCCGGTAGAACTCTCAATCCCAAATTCGCTAGGAATGCTGAAATCGTCATAGCCATCATTATCAGCTACGGCCCCCGCCTGAGTGTTGTAGAACCCACTCGGCAGATTAATCATCATCGGGGTATATTCGCCGCTTTTATTCACTACCCCCCAGATGACAATGCTGAAATATTTATTATTGGTGATAGTATTCCCGCCACTGTCGGCTACTATATCGTACAAGTTGGTTATGTCGTGGTAGGAGTCACCATTCCAATTCTTAACCAGCACTTGGTCTGAATCGCTGGTATCAAAGGCCGACACAGCGTGCCTATGGACTTGATACACAACTCCACTGGTGGCCTTTAGCTCAACATTGCCAGCAGCAGGAGTTAAATAACCATCCGTTCCGTTACCGGCGATGCCAGAGATATATCGAGCTGACATTCTGCGCTGGCGATCAGCAATATGGGCTAAATGCCCCTGGTTGTCGGAGCCGACATCGTGGTCATTATCGTTCTGATTTATATAGCATCCATTAGTCTGAACAAAACCAGCGCTTGGTACGAGAAACCTGCCGATTTTTATGTGTTCAGCACTATTCGGGAAATCGGAAGTGCTTACGGTCAGTGCCTTGGTGGATTGCAGAATATAAACGTAATTCATGGTTGGCGAAGCATCAGACCCAGCCGTCAATGCAATCTTCGCACCACTCGCTTGAGGAAATAACCCGTCGCTAAATTGCATAGTGAGAGCCTTGCCATCAACGCTTGTGAGAGTCAACGTAACAGTCGTGCCGTCCGAAGTAGCCAGTCCGTTAAATGTTTCCCTGAATGTACCATTGAAGAATTGCTCAAACTTCAGTCTTTCATCGAGTGTTTCTTTATAATAGTACGATTCGGTCTCATGGGCCTCGTGCAGATCATGGGAAAGTAACTTGGTGCCCTTGCGTAAATAGCGCCGGTATTCCTCCTTGTTGGGTGAACCAGGCCGGATAGCATTCGTTTTGGTCAGTACGATTACCTCCTCGTTTTCAACCAGGTCGGCCAGTTGAGGAACTTTCTGTAGTATAAGGGCATCGCGCAACATTATTCGTCAACCTCAAATCTCATGGCTTTTTTGTAATTCAGTACCGGCGATAACGAGCGTTCGCCAGCAGCAATAAATCTTTCAGTAACCGGTATGCGCTGTTCAACAGTTTTCCCCCTGGTCTTGCCAGATGCAACCACACCCTTTGCCGTTACTCCCAGCCCCAATAGAGCCACGGCCCACTGGTCGGCCTTATCCCAGTCCTGCCTATCGATAGCATTCCAGAATCGGCCATACGCCTCACTGCGAAGTTTGGAGAGAGCGTTTCCGTATGCCCTGCTGCGGTCCTTGGCGGTGAATCCATTAGCGGCCAATGCAGCGTCAACGTCCTGAATAGCCCGTATCGCCGCTTTTTCCTTATCGGCACTGGTGGCCTTGGTTTTGATTTTATCCCACCAGGTCGGGTCTACAAATGATTCGATTGCGTCCTTGTGGTGGCGCTGTGCTCTGTACCGGCTCATGCCTTTACGCTTTGGTACAGCGAATGCAAAATTGTTCTCATGGAAGGCAAATGGGATGAAAGTCTCAGCGGTAGCCTTCGCCCTGGCGAGAATATTATTGAAGCCGGTCAGCCCCTCTTTGTAGCCCCGCTCGGACCACGGCATAGGGAACCCGCTCCCTGCCTGATGGCCGGTCAGCTGCTCGACTGCCCAGCGCACTATATTTGAAGACTTATTGCCAATACTGGTCATTAAACCAATGGGATAATCATCGAAATACCGGATCACTTCACGCACCTGCTTGCCAGTATGGATGTATGTTCTATGCGTCTGAACCTCTGCACCAAATTTCTTTTGAAGGTCGCGCTTAATCCCTGTAACGTCAATATCCCACTCGCGCCCAGGCTCGTTCTCCCACGGCCACGGCTGCATGTCGGGATCATCGTCACCATACTTCAGGAATAGCGCATACTGCACCAAGATCGCTTGCCCGGCCAAGTTGGGGATCATGTTACGCCAGTATCGCAGCCCTATTTTTCGCACTACCGGATTTTTGCTGAATAATGCACGACCAGCAATCCTGATATTTGAGACTGTCCAATCGGGGGCAAATACAGCAGCGTGGGCAATCTGTTGCATCTTAATGGTGGCTGGCTCAAACGTCACTTTCCCGCCCTTGATCCTTGGAAGATTTAAAAATTCCTGACCGCCAAAAGCGTCGTTCATTGCCGATGCTACCGCTTCCTTCGCCTCTTTTATTGAGACGCCAACCGGTATATCCTGCAATATCTCGGATGCTAAGTCGTGATACCCAAATAACTTGAGGCCAACGTGAACATTATCCCATAAATGCGTCTGGTACATTTCCCAGCCCTGCCGAATGCTTTTGGTTATGCTGCCCATGAATGGGACTTCGGACGTTACGGCCTCCAACTCACGCAATTTAGTTTCGACCACACCTCTCGCCTGGTCTGTGCTCGCCGCTCGACCCTGCTCTAACCCACTTTTGATGGCCTCGCCAACGCCCAGCGGGTGTTTGTCTTCGAGCATAAAGCCTACTTGATTGGTGAAATGCGGCCTGAAGCCCAGCCCTAATTTCTTCGACTCAAACGGTCCAATGAATATCCCCCGTAATGGATTTAAGAATTTCATATTGGCTGCTTGTGACGAGTTGATCAGTGCTATTTCATGGAACAGTGAAAAGGCCACGTTGAGAGCCTTGCCAAATGAATTGATTGCACCAATGGCTCTCATGCCACCACCCCACCTGGAGTCCAGCAGTACCTTAACTGGCCGCGCGATCTCTGGATGCACCCATGCGTTACCCTCTGCCAGTATTAGCGGCCTGCCATCCTTGGGTGGCTTGGCGTAGATTCGCTTCAGCGCTGGATGTTCGATCTTTACCCAATCGGGACCGGCATCGGCAGACTTGTTCACCATTACCGGCTCGCCGGCTGAAGTTCTCATGTCTTTGAGATTGTTGGCGAATTTAGTTGTGAGGGCTGCTGTGAAATTGATTTCGGCTGATCGCTCGTATAGATATGCCCAATCGTAACTGATTGGCGTTAAGCCCTCGTCTACGGCTTCTTTCAGTGTGGGGAACTTGCGCTGCTTGGTGTGCGGGTTTCTCGTACTCCAGCGCGAGGCGAATTGCTGTGCTTTGCGCTTGCCCATCACGTAGAAATGCGGTATGTAGTCAGCCAGATAATTCACCCACTCATTGCCCAGGCCAGATGCCGCAGCAATTTTATTGGTTTCCTGCCGCACAAACTCCATTTCAAATCGTGCCGTCCTGGCAAGTTTGCGAGCTGCAGGTGTCATGCGCCTTTGAACATCGGCAAATGTATCGCCCTGAATGCGCGGATCTCCGGTCTTCTCAATGAAGAATGATAGCAATTCCCGTTGTGATTCAGGCAGGGCTGTGCGTGTCTCCTTGGACACTTTTTTGACCCTGGCCAACTGCTTGCCCTTGGAGCGAGAAACTTGTTTGACTAACTCAAAGGCCTCTGCCCTCAACGCCGGATCGGGTTCCGATATTGATATTTCAGGCTTTGGTGGCAACGTGGTCTGCTGCTCCTCCTGGCTAACCTCCTCAATTTGCGCCTGCTCCGGCTTCAATACTGAATCGACCACTTCTTTTACGCCCTCATTGGCGCTTATAGCGTCTTTTAGTATCGATGTGATGTTGGGTGCCAGTGATCTCGCTTTCGCTGGATCAAGCAGGTACAGGCCCACCAGGTCGGCCATTAATTCCGAATGCTTTGCCCTGTATTTGATGTGAGTAGTCCGAACGTCCCATCTTTCGCCGCTCAATGGCCGGATATACTCGGATGCACGTTTTAATTCACTCCTAAGTTCTTTTTCTTTGACCCCAGCATCGGGAAAGCGCTTGAGGATTGTACGTGGGAATGCGTTATCGTTCAGCACGAAGTCAACAGCATGGCCAAGTTCATGTGCCAAGGTCCGTACCCACCGGATGTCACCCAATTCAATTTTGCTCTGGCCACCACGGAATACACCGAGCATTTTGCCCCGTAAAATCTTATGCCTGGCCTGTGCGCCAATCTTGCGGGTGGCTTCAAACAGGTCCACACCGATGTCCTTACGAATCTTGATGTCCTTCGGTATATTCTGTTCAAATGGGCTGGCCTCACCTTCGGCAAATTCTTCCCGCAATGCAGGATCAGGCTCAACAGCCGATGCCTCACTAACGTCGAATAACGTGGTTTGCTCCGGTGGCTTGGTGGATTCGAATAGACTTTCCTGCCCCAGCCGTTCCAATTTGCGAGTACGATTGCCGGAGTTTTTCTTTTTACGTGCCGTGGCCTGGGTTTCGGTGATATTGCCTTTTGCAAGTTCCTCTGTTATAAAGCGCTGTTCACGTTCAAATAATTGATTGATCTCAGATTGTTTACCCTGCTCCTCACGCTCGGCTTCAGATTTAACCGGTTCCTGCTTGCCGGTGAATAGATCAGGGGCAACATCGAATGCAGTCGGGTCTTCAAATGGTGGCGGCTCCCCCTCCGTGGGTTCCGTTACCTCTGAGGCTGAGAGAGGTTCCGGTGCGGGCTTGGGAGAGGGAGCCTGAGTTTCGCCTGGTGGTTCAGCAGTGCCAGGTTCGGGCGCCTCAATAACTGCGCCGGTGGCCCTTGCTTTGGCTATATCCGGCCCCTCGAATAAGTAGTCGCTGACTTCTTTTTCAGCAAGTTCGATAAGTTTCTGTATGTCAACTCGCCCGTCACCACTGTCCAGGTTGCCATAGGTATCTTGAAATGCTTGGGGCAACTCGCTGGCAATAATCGTATCGTAATTCTGTTCCTTCGACTTCCGGTCCAGCACATCTGACGATCCTACCGCATTCCTGCCACCACGACCAATTCTGACACCGGCCAAGGTTTGTGGAAAGTCACCCTCCAGGGACACGCCCCGTATGGCGTCCAGGGCCGGTAGTTCAGGTAAATCTTTTGAGCTGACGATGACTTTCTCAGCATGACGCTTCCGCACAGCCTGGCTACGGGCCTCAGATACCGGCTTCTTGGGTTCCTTGGCGACCTTCTCCGGCACTTTCTTCTTTGGCTCGACCTTGGGTGCCGGTTCAGCGACTTCCGCTGGCGGTTGCTCCACTGGTACTACTGGCTGACCTTCTACGGCCTCTGGAGTAGTTACCTGCTCGCCTTCAATCGGCGCTTCTGCCGGTCCAGCAATGGGGTTGCCGTCTTCATCGAGGAATTGGACGGTGCCCTTGGTTTCCACGCCCTCGTCGGCTGCTAATTGAGCCTTGGTTTTGATGCCTTCGGCGTTCAGATCGGCGGTTTTGCGATCAAGTTGCTCTTGGATGATACCGGAAACATCCTTGGTGCTGATCGCGTCCTTCACTTTACCGGCGCTCTGGAATGCCAGCCCACCGAGCGTACCCAGTGCAAATTGTTCCTTGGCCTCTGGTGATGACAGCAATATGGCGTCCATAAATTCGGGGGCAACTTCGCCTCTGGCTGCACGTTCGCCCTGCTCTTGAAAGAAGCCCTGTAACACTTCCTCGTAACCTTCGGCTAGGGCGCCAGTAGCGAAGCCAGCTACTTTGGCACCGGTTGAGTTGATGAACTTTGCCAGGGCCGGTCTGAGTGCTGGACTGACTTTGCCAAATGCCAATGCGAACTGTGCTGCATCCATGCCCATCAGGGATAAATTTTTGGTGAACACATCGGCGGCTTGCTGGCTGGCCTCCTCCTCAGATATGCCCTGGTCGAGTAGGCTGTTGTAGGTGCCCATTGCCTCCATCGCTGACTCGAGCGGCCGCGAAGCCATTGCAGAAGCCACGGCGGTAGTGATCGTCATGCCTACAGCACCAAGGCCAATCCCGCCTGCCACCGCAGAGCCAACCATCGCGCCACCGGCCATTGCGGGGATCAGCGACAGTATTGACGGTATCATCTGGACTGCCTTGGTCGAATAGAAACTTGCATCGGAAAAGGGGATCAGGTCTGCCATTTCAAATTCTTTGCCCAATTCAGCGACGTAGTTGGCCTTAATGCCTTCATCGGCCCATTCGCGCCATACTGCCCCGCCCTCATATCCAGCCCACAATGCAGCGCCACCGGCCAAATCTACCAACTGTAGATTGCCCTGTTTGAAACTGCGCCATGCTTTGACGGAATTGCTCAACGGCTCTAATTCTTCTGGAATCTCAGGGGCTTCTACGCCAGCCTCCTCATCGACTGCAACACTACCGGCCCTGATAATGGATTCGGTCATCGACTGCTGCTGGACGCTTTGCCCTGGCTCGGCCTGATCTTCTTCCATCTGATTGAGTTCATCAAATTGCGCCAGTGCCGCTTTGTGCACCTGGACATTGGCTTCTCTGGCCTGCGCGTAGGCTGGCTCTCTAATGCTGGCTGGCCCCTGTTTGGAAAACTCCTCAACAGTAGGGGAGTCCAACCATAGCGGTTCCTCAAAGGTAAATTCTTCAAGAGTGGGACTATTCAGCCACAGCGGTTGCTCGGCATCAGATTGTGACGCATTAAACTCCTCAAGGGTAGGGGAATCCAGCCATAATGGTTGCTCGGACATTGCTACCCCGTATTGCGCTTTAACTTTTTAATCTCGGCCTGAAGATCCTTGATTTTCTTATCGATTTCCCGTTTTTCGCTTTCACTGGAGGCGGCCAACGCATCCAGCCGTAATTCAGCGACTTGCTTCGACAGTCCTTCTTTGCTGCTCGCGGCTCTCTCCTTCTGCTGCCTGCCCAATTCCGTAAGCCTCAATCGGGCGATTTGCTTCCCAAGGGTCTTTTTCCTCTCGCCGGTAGCAGTCCTAGCTTCTTCGATCTTAGATTCGAGCAACCGCTCTCTTGCCTCGCTCCTGATTTTGGCAACCCTGGGAGATTGCGACGTTTTGCGCTCCCTTTGTCGCACAGTTGGGGGTTCTGTTCTATTCCGTGGTTTTTTAGGAACAAAGCCAGAGGTTATTACTTCGCTCGTTGCATCAGCCGAGCCTTTCATTTTTTTGGCCGCTTCAGGCGGGATGACTCTCTCGTCCTCAAGTCTTTCCACTGGCACCCCGTCCATAAGTTCTTTCCCTCGCCATACAACCGGTACTGGCGTCTCACTGACAATCATTTTGCCACTGCGCGGATCTCTGCGTAGGTACTCCCCAGTATCACTGACTGGCACATATACATCCCCTGGCTGCTGCTGCTTCATTTGTGCATTTGTGCTGAGCTTGAACGGGTTATCTGCTTTCCCCGCCTCACCTAGCCCCTGCATAGTAGGAAGGCCAGCCTTGCCTTTTCTCTCCACCAAAAGTCTCTCTTTCACATCAATTTGCGATTGAATCCTGAAGCGTTTCTTGTCGTCGACCTGAACTACCGCCTCCGTTATAGGATCAACCGTAGGCTCCAGCTGAGCGTAAAGATCAGATATAGATTTCTCCCTAGCTGCGGTGCCTTTATATCGGGCTGTATTCATGGCAGAGATTTCGCCAGTTGTCTGATCTAAAAATGCCCCCGGTTGATGGGGGTCAGCAATTCTGCTTGTTTTGTCAAGTGTTCGCGGGGGCTTTTCTGGTGCTATCGTCAGTTTGGACGCCGCTGCTGCCTGTGTCGGTTTATTCGGATCAAAGCCTATCTGTTGGCCTTTAATCCCTGGTGCTTGGGCGGTAACAAATGCCCTATCATCCCCTTTGACACGACGCCACTTGCCGGGATTGTTTGGATCCCATTCGAGGCCTTGGGGCGGTGGTGGCAGGAATTCTTGTTGTGATTTTTGGTCAGGCATGATAAATCCCTTATTTAACCCTTCTGCCACTGGCCATTAAAGTAGCGATATTTTTGACCGTCAAATTCAGCCGTTGGCGCGCTGGCGAAATTTGCTCCGGTAGTAACGAGCTGTGACGCAGTGTTCCCAATGTTCCGTATCCGCTCGGCCTCGATTTGCCCCTGGGATGTAGCTATCTGCGACGCATTGCCTGCAAATTGGCTCCCTGCTCCAATGGTGGCATTTACTTCGGCAATAGAGGCTTGGCGTTGCGCGTCCGTCTCGCTCAATCCAATCGCGCCAAGTTGGTTAGATGCACCGACCTTGCTCAATTCGTTTTGGATCTGAATAGACCTGGATTGCTCGGCAATAGCCTGCACTATCTTCGATTGCTGCCTGCCCACGGCAGTAGCCGTTGCAGCGGAACTGCCAAAGCCTGCACTGGCGGCTTCTCCCCTAACTCGTTGCGTGGCAACATTGCCCTGCTCATTGGTTCGCTGGGCCACTTGCGATAGCACTTGGCCAACAGGAATGGTGCCGTCCTTCATCTGCTTTCTCAGCCGGTCCATAAACGCGGTTTGCTCTGGACTGACATTCTTAAAATCGCGCCTCATGTCGGAAATGGCAGCATCGGCTCGATCCCTGTTCTCGCGGTGAATATCTAGAGCGTCACTGGCCGCGCCAGACTGTGCTTTTGCGGCCTTGTTGGCCGTAAATAGATTTACAGCAGCAGGCACCGCGATAGAGGCGAGTGTCCACCAAGGGATGACTGCCCTCTCAACGCCATCAGCAGGCATCGCGCCTGCCAGGAAATCCCCAATGAGATATGTCACAATTAGGGCTGGTATCCACATGAACTTGATCATTACTGTACGACCTCCACAAGATACCTGAATAGATGCCTGCCATGCCGTGCATAGGCGTAGGTAGATGGCATCCTTGGATTCCCTGGCCCTAATTGACTGGCATAGAGTTGAACCATAACAACCTGGCCCTCCTCAAGTTGCTCCAATTTGGGTGGTTTCGTCAGCATAGTCCCAGGTTTGATCTTGTCAACTGGTTTGGTGGTTTCTGCATTACTCATCTGCAACCTCGATTTCAATGCCGGTTATTTCATGCACAGTGCTTGTGCTAACAGCGGTAGCCAACTGTAGCGCGAAATTCCTGGCTCTACGTTTTATGTTAATCGCCCTTTCTGTACCGTTGGCTGCTGCGGCAAGTGCCGTTTTCGCTTCCGATTCAGTCCCATCGTTCAAATATACCGTTGGCGTAATCGCCAGTATGCCCTTGTGTGACAGCCTGGCATCGCGCACTAAGTTCAGCCTCTCCATGCTGCCGGCCTTAATGGCGGCAGTCCTATATGTCGTTGCGTAGGATTCATCACCGGAGATCGCTTCGCCCATTCTGTAAATCTCATTATCTGCCGTATCGAACAGGTACAGCTCGTTAGTTTCGCTTAATGCGCCCCTGTTGATCGTGCGAGAGCTGCCCCATGCGTATTTGCTCCATCGAGGGAATGTTTGCACGGAATCTATGTCCAGCACCCACATTTCCGAAGGAGTCCCAAAACTAAATAAAACCTGGCGTTGCTGCGGGAAGTAGACTGCCGTAAAACTTGAGGCCGCTACCAGCACTGTCGCCAAATACGTATTTTGGATTGGCTGTGATACCGGCCCACGCATCGACCCGCGACTATCAATCAAATAAATCCCATCGTCTGAGCAGAAGAATATCCCCAATGGTGTTTTAACCTTGGCAGCGGGTGCAACAAGGCCACTATCGGTAGCATCACCCCACTTTTTCCAAGAGTCGGGATCGGAATATGGCACGCTAACATACTCAATATCATTGCGGTAGAATAGCACCAGAACCTCTGGCCCCTCCAGTATTTCAATGCCCTGGCCAATGCCGCCACGGTCAGTATCAGGCTGGAATATGAAATCAGCGGGGCTTACATCCAATTGGCCGACTTCGCTGTATATAACGCCAGCAGGATAGTCCGTGGTAGAGGTGTCTTTGTTTGTAACCCTCGCGTAGAGGCCGAACAGTCGCCCTTTCCAAAATACGTTGTACTTGGCCGTTGCTGTGATCGAAGTCACACCATCAAGGGGATGAGCGCCTTTGTCAGTGCGCCCAAGATCGGCCCAGTATAGGACGCCGGCTCCAGCATTGACGAACCACATATTATTCGCAAAACTGATTGTTTTTGATGTGCCGGTAATGGGAACAGTGGATGCCGCGCTGAGAGCCACTGCTAATTTGTGGTTGCCAACTATCACCCCAAACGATTGACTGTTATATTTAACTACTTTCCCTACTAATTCGCCGTTGGTATGGTTGGCATCTGCCTGGGCGTCACTGAGCCACACATAGCCCCCGCCCCAGCCGTTAGTCCCGCTTAATATTGCAGGTCCGTCCACTGTCACCCAAGCACCAAACACCCGGCTCCTCTTATAGATTTCCCACGGCTTTGCGACATGCTGCTGGCCTGCAAGATAAGTGGATTGCAGCGTCAGCGCTGTGGCGGTATTGGATAGGATGTCTTTGAATGATCCACTGTCTATTTTGAGGGCGTATTTAAAGTCACCATTTTGAGGGGAGCCATAAGTGCCGCCTCCAGAGTTGTCATAAATATAGTCATTTACTCCCATTGCCTCATCAGGGAGATAAAATAGGCTTTGCATCGTCGCCAAGTCGGTCAAAGTCTCTGGCGGGTCTTCATTTCGGACGGATATTGAATCGACCAGTTGGAAAGCGGCGTCTTCGCTTGGTGCCCTCTCGATATTGTAGGCGCGATACAAATTAATTGATGTTATCCGGTTATTCCAAGTTGCTTCACTGAGGGTCAAGCTGAACAACAGTACGGAATTTTGCTCGGCGTCTGCAACCTGAATCACGGCCTCTTTTTTGGCTGTAAGATAGCCCTCTCCAAATAGTGCTTCTTGGGTGCCGTCAAACACCGGCACTGCTCTATACCGATAGTAACCAGCAATTAGCGTTCCGGCTCCTTTCACCGTTGCGCCTTTGCCCGGATCGGCATTAAATATATCGTTGTAAACCCATTGTGTAGGGTATGCTAACGCTCTCGATAAAAGCGTCCAACCGTCAGCCGGATCGTATTGGTTGTGCCAGAAATCATCAATATCGTGATAGCCGTACCAGCGCTCCAATTCCAGGCCGTGAAATATCCGCAGCACTCCATTATGGACAAACCAATTTGTTAATTCGGCGGCTGTTGCGGCAACGGAATAAAGTTCGGTCCAGACAAGCGGAGTCGCGGCGTCGGCGGCTGTATAGAGGGCAACTTGGCTGGCGGTGGCGTCAACTACAGCGGCGATCCATATTCTATTGCCGGTCAGGTCTTCATCCACAAAGCATAGTAGCCCTCTGATGGTCACTACTCCATCTGCTGCCAGGTCGGTGACTAAAATATCGGTCCCGTCTCGTTTCCGAAGTTTGCCAGGTCGGTCCATGTAGTAATTGGAAATCAGGTCTGCAAAGCCCTCCTGTGGCGGCAAATCTTGTTGATCTACAGCCGTGTACATCCCTTTGGCGGGGTTTAATAGCCTGATTTTAGCCATTACCGGATCACCACGTTATCATGCACGACGCCATCTGGATAGCCCCGCATATGCCGCTCGCCCTTGACTTCGTTCGCCAGGGCATAGTATTCGGCCATCTTTTGCTGGTACATACGATCATCTTCCCTGTGGGAGTAACCCATCGCCAGGGCATAGGGTATAAGCCTGTGTACGTGGATTTCGGGGATCGTTGGCGCATAGGGAGTAAGGTCCAGCGTTATGATGTCGCCTGCGGTCTGAGCGGCCATAGCGGCCACTGTGTACTTGTGGCGATTGCCGGCATTGGAATATGCGCTGCAAACACCGGTCAGCGTCCTGGTGTCATTGGTGAACGTAACACCATCGTCAGCCAGTTCCTCGATGCCAATATCCAAGTAGATGAGCGTAGTTGTGGTACCATCCAGGGCAATGAACTTGCGCGTGGCATAGGTCGGCAACTGTGAGTATCGCATACGCAAAGCGACTGCTTCTGTTGGGCAGGGTAACAGGTACAGTCGATCATTGTGCGTATAATACTTCGTTGGCGTACCAGTGCGAAGCGTAGTGCCATCACCGGTTTGGTATTGCTCGCCTGACTTCAGGTTTTCGACCTTGGTAGCATCGAGCGTTTTGCCCTTGTACTCCAGCGACTTGATACGAATAACGCCCATAGGCATTTCGTAGTTGTTGGTCGCCGCTACAGTCGCGTAGAGTTTTTCGCCATCAATACACTCGGTTTGACGCGCAAAATCTGGCTCGGCCAGGTCTTTTAGCGTGCGCTCGAATACTTGAGGCGGCACATTTGTTAGTTGAGTCTCGCAGATTCCTACGAGTTCATCCCAAGTAAGCATGAGAAGACTCCCTATTTAGTGCCGATACCTATTGGCGCTTCGCTTTCGTACCGAGCATTGAGAGCAGTGATTACAGCAATGGCCTTCTCGTAGGCTGCTTGGCTGCGATCCATCTGTTTGTCATGCCGCCATAAATGCGCTTCGGCCAGGTCTACAACGATACCATGCAACCTGGGGTTCAACTCGCATGCGGCCTTGGTTAAGTGCGTGACATTGGCGTCAGATGAAGTGAAGTAAATCTCATCACCGGCAGCAAATGTGAAGGCATCGTCAAGTACGACTTCGAGATTGGTCGTCAGGTTGTCGTAAACGATGAAGTTGCACTTCTGTGTCTTGTTGTACCCGGATTGTCCATTAAACTCATCGGCGGTAAAGTCCGTGACGGTGGTGCCATCGGCGTCGTCAAGCGTGAATATTGCGTGCTTGAGTTCGATGTTGGCCGGGGTTGTGATCGCGGCCTGAACCGAAGGCTGGGCTGCTTTGAGCGTAAATACCGCCTGCATTGGTTCCGGTTCACGGATGTAATGAACGTCAATGCCCAATGTGTCGCTATCTGCGGCCAAGTAAATGCGCTCGCGCTGCACATAGGCTAATGGTCGTTTTGTGGTACCCTGGTGCCATGTATTCGCGCTTTTGCGAACCTCATCGGCATCGATCATGTGGGCCCAGGAACCGCCTGACCCGTTGACCTTTACGCGCTGGATGCCATTGGCCAGGGGTTGTTTGCTCAGTGACGAAAAGGCGATTGATCCTTCGTCGTCGCCAGAAGCCAGAGCGCAACTGATGTTGAAATCCTTGACTTCTAATTCATTGAGATAGGCCATGTGGACCAGTGCCGTCAATTCGAGCTGCGCCCAATTAAGGGAATCCAACTTGAGTCCTGCACCAAATTTGTCCTCTGCCGAGTCCTCCAACCGGAGGCCCAGCATATCGATCATAGCCTGTGTAGTAAATCCTGCCATCTTTCAAATTCCTTCAAAATGCTTATGATGCCGAGGGGGCGATTGCGAGATACACCCCCTCAACAGAGCATAATGGTTACGAGTTCCTAAGAAGCAGGAACTTCGTCAGTAACGCTCGGATAATTCATAAATACACCACAGACATTTGAACTGTCTGAAACGGTTAATATCATACCAATTATCATGTCACCTACAACAACAGTGTGGTCAATACCACCTGTAGTGCCGCCAATATAGGCAGCAGCCGTAGCAGTTGCTGAAGTATCGCATTTAACAACCAGGTTAAGTCCAGCTATCTGAAACCAACCAAACTTGCCAGCGACAACAGCGGCTAACGCTACGGCAACCATGCCTTTAGCGCCACCAGCTATCTCAGTTGTGGCGGATAGTCCGGTGGTAGTAGGTGCGTAAACAACCACCCAACCCACCGCAACATTCGCAACACCCTTGAGATAGATGTACTCGTTGCCAGTTACTTCGTCCTTGTAGCGGCGTCCGACGAGATAAAGCGCCGAATCGTCTACCTGGGTCAAGGCTGGCCGTAAAGGCCAATCCATTCCACAGAACGGGTAATTGATGTTCGCCCCAGCTAAAGCAGCCGGATTACCTGACAGTTCGCCCTCTTGAACCGAGAACACTGCGCCAGATACACGATCATCAGCCACCTCAACATCATCCATTTTACCGGCAGTTGAAGTAAGGAAGATCGCGCCAGCAGCAGCGGCGTCACCACCAGTGATTGCACCAGCTCTAAGGTTATTACCAAAGATCTGATACCACCCAAATTTGGTGGCAAGGACCGCAGCCATAGCGATAGCCAAGTTACCCTGATCACCAGCGACAGCGCGTTTTGTAACGGCGGCTGCTGTTGATGTGATCCGGTACGTGACCCAATCGCCTTCTGCTGTAGAAGCTAGACCTTGCAAATAGATGAAGACATTTCCGTCTTCGTCTGTGTGTCGTGCGCCAACGGAATAGAGGGCAGCGGCATCCACCTGAGTCAATACCGGCGTAAGTTTATTGTCACTGGTACGCGGGGCGTTCATATAAACGCCTGCATACGCAGCTCCCAATGTCGTTTCGCCTTCTTGAACGGTGAATATCATGCCTGCTATCTCATCGCCTTCAGTCACTACATCGTCAATCGAGCCTGCCGTACCGGTCAAGAAAACTCGACCACCTACAGCAGCATCCCCGCCACTAATGGCAAGGACTTCTTCGCTCCAACCTTCAATTTGAAACCAACCGAACTTTGCAGCGATAACAGCGGCCATAGCAACAGCGATTGGACCTTTCGATCCAGTTGTTGCCAGGACAGTTGTACTGCCTGTACGGGAGGTAATTTTGTAGGTTACAACGCTACCCAATGCAACGGATGCTATGCCTTGAAGATAGATGTACTTGTTGCCAAATTCATCTGATCTTATGGCCCCGACCTTCTCCGACGCAGTAGAATCAACTACCGCTAACAGAGATCCAAATAGTTCTTTATCAGACATTATTCATTTCCCTATATGGTGTCAAAGGTTAGGACGCCTTGGCGACGAGGTTGGTCACATACAAACTGACCCATCCACCGGAAGTAACCTACAGCAGCGTCCTGCTTGGTCGGTCTCCTGAAGTCTTCCCAAATGAAATTCCGTTTGGGATGGACTTTGAAGTACAAATACTTGGTATTCAGCATAAAGATCGTTGAGGCAGTACATGCCTTGTCAACAACCCACTGGATGCCTTTGTAGTTAAATACTGTGAAACCGAGATCAGCGAACATGCTTTTACCTTCCCAACGTGCCTGACGGCCCACAATATGCTCGTACCATTCGGTAGGATCATCAGGTGAGATAATCAGGTTAGGATGATCATTGGAATCAGAGCAGTCATTGTATAACTGCGAGAGAGAATCCAATAGATAATCCGTGTCGGTTTCGGTGGTTGCTTCGGCTATGCTAGCAGCGGCGTTTGTTTTCACAATCGCATCCCACCAGGTATATGTGGTGGAATCAATGCCGCCGAGACTACGATTCTCCTTAACGATGTCGTTAAGGGACGTAATTTCATTGGAGGCATTTGCACCGGCAGCAGCAAACAGTTTTGTCGAGAACAACTTTTTGAGACGCTTTTCAGCGTTCTTCATCAGTCCTTCGAGCAGATCAGCAATAGCATCGGGACCGGTAGACTTCATTTCTTCTTCGCCGGAAATGGTTACGGCAGCGTATGCCAGTTTCCATTCGTATTCAGCAGCAGTGAAAGGGTCTACAGGATCGGTGTTATGCTCATCGTAGCCAGAATAGAACCCCTGGGCATTGGAATCATCCACGTACTCAAGGGGAACCACGACCTTCCGACCACCGTTTTGCTTTTTAGCCTTGCGGCCAAGCAGCGCTAACAGAGGGTTGGAATTAAAGATATTATCGACGACCTGCTTGTGATAAGACAGTCGTATGAGCGCACTTAATTTATCATAATTTAGTGCCATGTCGTAAAGCTCCGAAAAAAGTTATCAGGGACTAATCGAAAATGCCCTTGATCTTTCCGGCTACGAAATTACGGGCATCGTCGTAGGTGCCATCCGACGACGGTTTGAATGTGGTACTGATTTTCTTCGCGCCTTTACCGGTTGGTGCAGGTTTTGAATTTTTTCGTGAACCACCCTTTTCAGCAGCATCGGCACGTTCCTTCTCTACCGCAGTCGCCTTCTCAGCGGCCTCGATACGAGAATCTGCATCCTTGGCTTTCCAGAGGGTATAAGCCTGATCTATAGATTGCGCCTTCTGATCGATGTTGAATTGCATAAATTCCGAAAACTTTGCAGGATCGCTCCGAAATTCTTCATTCGCCATCTGGAACTGCAATATGACATTTTCAGCCCGTAGCAGTTGATAACCAGTAGGTTTCCCATCGGGAGTACCCAAACCAGAGACGGCCTTCAAATTATCCAGGGCATCTTTGTCCAGCTCGATGCCGGTCATGTCCTGCAATAATTCAAGTGCTTCCTCATCAGCGGCAACCTTTTCCAGAAGGGGTAAAATCCCTTTGATCTGGTCGGCTTGGTTGGCAATTAATTGGGCCTTTTCCGTGTTGGTCTTGGTCCAATTCGCATTGTTTTTGTGCTCATCGATGATCGTCGCAAGTTCATCATTCTTGTACTCTGTATCGCCATGTTTGAACGTGCTATCGCTGGCCTCGTTTTCGTTGCCAGTGTCCTCTCCGTCGGTTTCCTCACCGTCCGACCCGCTATCGTCGTCGCTGGACTCGTCTTCGCCACCAGTATCTTCGCTATCGGTGTCGTCTGCGTTGGTCGCATCGTCGTCGTTGCTGTCGGTGTCTTCACCGTCGGATGTATCTGCGCTGCCGTCTAGTTGGTCAGTATCTTCGCTATCCACCACTGACGCTAATTGTTCGGCTGTTGGTGATTCATAATCCATCTTAGTTGGTCCTTTTAGACGCTATTGGCGTGGGTTATGCTATATTAGCAGGGGTGCCGTTTTGTGGTACCCTGGTTTGATCTACAGAGCCAGGAGGATTGTACGCCCCCCGCTGATGCAAGCGCATGAGCAGTGACGTTCTGGCGTCCTCATCATCGCCCTGTAAAATTGCTTTTTCTTCGGCGGTCAACTGGGCCATATCGATACCTTCAAAGGCATCGGCTCCCTGCTGTGTTGACCTCACGGACATAATTACATCCCGAACCTCCGGTGGCATCAACTGCACCAATTCCTCCGGCATAAGCGCCAATGGCTGCTGCAGCTGCAATAGGAGATTAACTAAATCTGATTTATTGTTGAATAGTGGTTCCCCAGCCTTGACCACATAGTCCTCGAGGTTCAAATCTTTGCCTGAATATGAGCGGATTACGCTATTGCCGGTTTGTTTATCCCTGCCAATTTTTGACCGGACATCTTTCACGTTCTCGGCAATGTACTGCAATAACAGTTGATAGAGACGCTTGATCGGGCCACGCATGGAGGCTTTGATTTTGAACCGCACCCTGGATTGGGCTGCTTCCTGAAGTTGGCGAATTGCCGATGCAGCTGTTACCTGGCCTGGTTTGCGGCCCTGAGATACATCGTGGACGCCTGAAATGGTATTGATGAAGTCGGCTAACATCACCGGCAGGCTTTGCATGTACTGTGGCATCTGCCACGATTGCATCCACTCAAGCACAGACGCCCTGGTGGGCATCACAACGGTTTGGCCAGCCTTGATCCTAATGCCGGCAGGGTTGGCTTGCATAACATCAGTAGTCACCTTCAGGGGTGGATTACCGGCCATAATAGCGGCATCGGTGGCCTCTGACAGTATCACATCAATGGCCAGGTTCATTGCTTCTATTTGGTCCGGTTCACCGGTGCCCCAGGGGTTATTGGGATTTGGATAGTTCACAATGTCAACGAACGGTGGCTCGCCAATGTCATATTTGGTTTGATGATCAAAGGATAAAATTTTATTGCTAGCGAAGGTCAAATGCTGATAGGCGGTGATGGCCTTGTAATCGACTTCTTCTGAACTGGTGGACGCTATGTCGCGGTCTGCCTCATTCTCCAGGTCGTGCGCACACCATACGTCTACCAGTAGCACCTCATCCAGACTATCGCGTTCAGCACCATCGTGCTCGGAAGAAACAAAATCGTCACTGCCGTCAAGTTCTGGCCTTGAATGCGATATGGAATGTGGCTCCCCGCCATCGCCCTCGTCCTTAGTGAACAGCTGGAAGTTTCTGAAGTGGTCCAGTTTCCCCTCTGCTTTTAAGTCCTTCACAGAGTCGTTGCCATAGACGGAGGCTATCGTAGCGATATTTACGGGCGCGGCGGTGATAATCCACTGGGAGAGGTTCAGGTGCCCACAGTTGGGCTGCAAGAAGTAGGAAAAAATATCAATCAGGTCCGTGTAGAGGTCGTTTTCATAGTCCAGTATTCGGATTGGCCCATTGCCATAGATCAGGCTCGATTTTAGAGCCATCGACCACATTTCATCCAGGCCGTTACGCTCCCACTGGTCTTCAATGCCTGCTTCGAGGTCTTCCCCCTTCATCATCAAATCGCGCAGTTGCAGCCCCTCAACAACCTTTGGGCGCGGTTCAACTTGCGGCACCGGTATCAGATCGACGAGGATTGGCATAATCGTCTCAATGACTTCGTGGCATGAATTATAAACTATTTTGGATTTGTCGTCAGGATGGTTATGGAATGCAGCAAAGTGATCGCCAGCAACTAATTGCTCATTTCGCCGCCAACGCTTTCTGCGCTCTGCCTGGGCACGCAATGACATCGTTAGCCTACGCCGACCCTGCTTGATAAGGGCTATGTCGGTCTCCTCAGAGAAGATGTATGGCGAATTGTCAGGCATTAAAAAGGCTCCCCTACCCATATTTTGGGGCGGGAGCCGGCAGCGAAGCGAAAGGCAAGACAACACCACCAGATTTCCCACCCGTACTACCGAAGGCTGCGGTAGAATTGATGGTCACGCTATATGTTGTGACCCGTAATCACTGGGTCGAATATAGGGTATAGCATAGGGTATCTGCAACTATGGGCTATGGAATATCCTTATGGCCGGTGCCTGCCGTTCCTGCCTAAAAGTGATTGTCCCGTCAGGATTATTGGTCGTTGTATAACCTTCAGATATGCTAAATCGGGCCTCCAACATCAGCCATTTTGCCAGCGCATCTTGATTCCATGAGTCATTTGGGTAGGGTGGATCGGTGCTATTTGGATCGAGTGTAACAGTTCGGATCATTCTATTTCCTTTGGTATAAATCGCCATCCCCTTCGGTTTCAGCGAGTATTCTTGCTAATTCGGCTTCTACTGGGTTTTTCGCTTTGGGCTTGACCGCCATCATCAGGTGCATTTTGCCATATCGGTCGGCTTCGAGTGCATGGTCCTCTGATTTTGAGTCAATGTCCTCTGGATTATTGCTATCGCGGATAGTATCGCCCAACTGATCAACCAGGTGTGGTTGCCTGCCCTTGAATGTGTAGTAATGGGGCATGGACGCCTGTTGCTCGGTTGGTGTGGCTCCGGCATAGGTAATGCCGCCAGCCTCGTTGACTTCGCCTTCCCAGTCCATCAGGCGGTGCATGTGCGCCCATCCCTGCTTACGATCTTGGTTGGCTGGTGTGACGTTGATACCTTCGTGCATGAATGCGTTGGCGATAGTGTGCTCGGTGTACATTTCGGTTTCTTCGCGCTTCCAGACAAGCGGGTTCCTGGCCCACATATCGCGCCCACCGTAGTAAAAAGTTGGCTCCCCGATATTGTGCCGAGCATTGCGCTTCTTGATGATCTCGCAGATTTTATCAGGGTTGGTCTCATTGACGTACAGCTCATCGTAGCCATAGACGTTGGGGATCGGGCCGGTATCATCAATGGCCATCCATTCAACGGCACAGGGATCAGCAAAGCCCCAATCGATACCGACAATCTTGAGCCACCACTTCGGTATATCGAAGGGCTTGATGATGTGCACCTGGGGATTGAATTTGACGAAGAATTGGCCAGCAAATATGTCCCAGTCGCCGGTGAGTAGGGCTTCACCAAGTATGGGGTCAGACAGTGCCCTGATTTGGGCCTCATATTGCGCTATGTCTCGAATCGATGGATTGTCGAACCGGTTAGCCGGCAGGAAGGATCTCGAGTACGCTTCTTTGTCCTTGGCTCCGGCTGGTACCTCGACATATTGGCCGGTTTCGCCATCGAGCACCCGTTTGAAGAATCGGCGCTTGTAGGTACGATCCTTGTTGGGTCGGCAGGCAGTTACGAAGCGCCGCTTTACCCACGAATGGCCGACGCCGCCTGGGTTCGCTGATGAACGGACATAGCAAACCAAGCCCTCCGCAGCCGCGCGACATCTTGTAAACATATAGGTATATTGAAATTCCGTAAAGTGTGTAAGTTCGTCGAAAGCGATGTATTGAAACTCACGGCCCTGATACTTGTAAACGTCATGCTCATACTGCATATAGCGCAGAAATATTCGAGCGCCGGACTGAAAAATCCAAGTGTTACCCCTATCTGTAGACACACCACCAGCAGCAGGGTACATTTGCTGAGCTTCATCACGTACTTGTTCCAATTCATCGTTCGTTCTCCTGAATATGATACCTCTGTATCGAGGGTGATGGACCTGGCGCAACGCTTCAGCCGTAATGCACTTGGTCTTGCCAGGTCCAGCCTCCCCACCAAACATCAACTCGAATACGTGACCCGTAGCGAGGTGAAAGGCCGTCTGCTGGCCAGGGTGGGGCTTATAGGAAACGTCAGGCATGGCTATTAGAGTAGCATGCTTCGCAGTTCGTTAGTGAGATCCCTAATCCGCGTCGCTTGAATTTCGAGCACCTCTGGCCACGCATCCAGCCCATGGGCCAGCCCTGGAGCATCTGGTGCATCGGTTTTCTCGTTGTCCCCAATCGGCTCCCCCTCTATCTCGCGGCGCAGAGTTTCGAGGTTGTTAATCGATCCCCTCAATCCCCTCATTTTTATGTCGATTGCTTCGGCTTTGCTTTCACGTTTTACTTGATTATCTGTACTCATTTCAACCTCGCTTTTTGTTTTATTGTGCTTCATAACCCAATCCCTTCATATTGCCTGAGATCCTTCCCATACACGAACCGGTAGTGATTCTGCTTCAGCCAGCCCCGTATGGAACCATCAAGCGGGAATCGCTCCTCTGCTTTGTGCCAATCTGTACCCAGTACCGCCATCACAAATGCGGGGGCAAGGGGCCCCAATGTCTGCGCTATTATCTCGGCATCCAGCCAGTGCATAGTGAAGCGCCCCAATTTGTATACTGCCTGTGAGTCATGGACCGTAATGGCCCCAAGCGTCTTCATCATCTGCCGGTAAGCAGGAATGGTATCAGTGACCACGTACAAAGCCGTTATGTCCTGATTCTGTAATTCTAGTTGCTCTTTCATGCTCCAGCCTCCTGAAATGCTCTTGACCAAGCATATTTCGTGCCTGCCTCTACCCGCACTGTTTCCCACTGCTGCGTTACAGGATTTGGGCCAGAGAGAAAATAAGCCACTTTCCCTGGGCCGTCACACAAGTCTACAAACCGGGTTTTTGCCCAATGCGCGGCGCTCTCTTGAATGTCAATGACCGAACGGATAGAGCACTCAAGGTCAAGGCGAATGGTTCTGCACCGAGTAATTAGGTACTCATAGACAAATTTCATTTCATGTGATGGCTTGTCGAACCCAATAAATTGAAATTCCCGAGCTGCATGCCTAAACGCATCGTCTTTTGTTGTTAATTTGCGTAGCCATATCGTCGCACCAGAATCAAACGTCCATGTTGGGCCAAATCGACTATGTTTTGACTCACGAACATCCTTGAACTGCGCGTTGCATAAATGCATCATCTGAGCAAGCCCCTCTTTAGTCGAGCAAACAATAAGCCCTCGATATTCCGACTTCCCAATTTGCTTCAAAGCCAAATCCACCAGATGCCTTCTATCGATGGTGTCAATTTCGCCTATAGTTGCAACCTCAAATACATCGTCCAGATTCTTCATTTCTCTAGCCTTTCATTGCGCCCATATCCCCCGGTAGACAGCCACCAGGGGATGGCAGGATCGTGGTTAAGCAAACAGCGCAGCTGCTTCGGTTTTGAGCAGCCTGGCAGCAGGCTTATCAATCGTCCACAGTGCTTCAGCGCGAGTCATCAACGTCTGGAACTCCAGATGCTTCAGAATCTCCATATTCTGCGCGATGATGGTATTCAACGCCCTCACTTCAGCGCTGGCGATAAGGGGCTTTGGAGTCACGGGTGCAACACTAGTGTCGCCATCATTCAGTTTAGCAGCAGGTTTCCCCCCTGCGGTCTTTTTCGTTACCATGGTATCGTCCTCTTTTTTATCGTTTAACAAAATCCCTAAAAATTAACCACCGGGCTATGCCGCAACCCATAACATGCGACGTCAGCGAACCCACTTGCGCGAATCCACCGGAGGAGACCGTTAAGCCAGAGTTAATGATAGTACCACGCGATCAACCGTATCTATCCTCTCCCAATAAAGGGCGGTAATTAATTTTTATCGCTAACAAATTCTACCCCTGCATGCTCCAGCATATCATCCATGCTAACCGGTTTCGACCCCTGGTCTGCCAACTGGTCAAACGTCAATGGCTGGGCCTTAAAGGAATTGTCATACTTCCAATCCAGTACCGGCTCATCGCCGGACACCCGCACACTGTTTGGATTCCCGCCCTGCTCAATCACTTTTATGCGGCAATAATGTCCCACCAGCATTGAAGCAAACGCCATCAAGGGCGGGCTAACAGGATTGGTACTATGTTCAAACTGAAAGAGCACTCTCCCACGGGCAGGACCATCGACCAGTACCAAATATCCTGACCCGGAGTTAAATTCAATGTGCAAACGGTTCTCATCGTCCTCGCATACCTCCATCTTGGCAAATTTCGGCACGATGTACAATATCTGATTCAAAAACTCCCACACGCCAGTAAATTCACTCATCGCACATGCTCCAGCGTTCTACGCTTATGCGCGTGAATCATAATCACACCCTGTCTGCCCAACAACCGCAGGCTGGCATAGGCCTCCTGAATGCGCCGAGCATCAAAATCACGCATAATCGGCTCCCAAATCGCCATGAACCAAGGATCGCGGAAATGAAACGGGCTATTAAATCGTCCTACCATATCACCAATCCCCCTCCTACTGACCCCTTCTATACAACCATGAAACATAACCGCCGGGCATCCCCTCGTAAATAACAGGATCGTCACGGCTTCCCTCATGCACTTCCATGATGACAAAGCGCCCCTTGGGGGACAGCACATAAGTAGCATCTTCGTGCCCAAGGACCGTGCCTAGCCGCAATATCCTCATATCGTCAGCGTCCTCACCATAAAATTCGTGTATAATTCGGGCAGATAGAGCGCTCATCCCACGAACAAACTCGTAATCAATTAAAAACTCTGCTAAATCACGCCCAAACAATCCCAACCCCCCATGATGGTATTTTAATATACAGGCAACCTCCACATCATCCTCCATTGCAACTATTATCGCACGCTCACTCATAACTACCAATCCCCCTCCTCATTATCACCATCTTCAAATTTTTCTATTTTTTCCTCCAACGAAGCGTCATATATCTGACCCGATGCTAATTTCTCAATTTTATGAGTCTCGTCGTTCAGTGATGGATTATTATGCCTACCCTCACTTGGCCCCCCCTTTATACTCGCGCTATCCCCCCCCTCTGTATACTCGGCATCGATAATCTGACTTGTTGGTGGCAGCTCCATGCCTGGGCGCACTGGCAGTATGACCGGCCCTGCATTGGCCTTCCTATCATCATCTGCACGCTGCTTATGCCTGTTGATGCGGTCCTTGAGCTCCAGGCCCACCTTGGCAGCACTGATACGGACGTTATGGTCCACATCATCCTTATGGTCGAGTATCTCACCTTGATGCTTGGCATATGTGCGCTTGGTGGCACGCATGCCCTCAACAATCACCTTGGCTAGTGCGCTATCAGTCAGCCCCTCACGTTCTAGTACCAGGTCAAACACGGTACGATTAGCCTTAAGGAAAGCATTGCCCACCCTACTAGCCTGTACAGGGTCCGATATGCCATAGGCCTGAGTAGCAGCAGGTACAACCTTAGCCATTTCGAGGTATAACGCCACGAAAACCCGGTCTTGGTGACTCCAATCGTCACTTGTTGTTATCATTGCTCTAGTCATCGCATACCCTATCGATACCCTATGGTATACCCTATATGATACCCTATCACTAGTTCGGCGCTTCCGTCCACAAACTGGGATCATCGCCTGGATCACCGTCAGGTGCCTCCGGTTCATCTTCCCAGGGCACACGCTCGACAACATCTGCAATGCCGTCTGAAAGGTCATGTGGGTTAATTACTGGAATATCAGGCACTTGGAACGGTGTAGCGGTATTAAATGCGCCAGTCAACTTGGCCACGATCCACACACCAAAGGCACAGCCAACCAGCGCGATAACTGCACCGCTCACGACGAGGATTAATGTAATTACTGTATTATTCATGCCTACAAGGTAACACTACGCGAAGGTGAAGAGCAAATGGCGATGCACTTTCCAAACAACTATCGAAAGAAAATACTTGCATTTCCGTTTAACTTGTTTAACTTACGGTCATGTTAAAGATCAGCATATATATAGGGTGTGGGAATATTAGGCGGTTTACTGTTGTGAGGGGCATTGTACTTAGTGCCCTTTCTGACTGTTCTGCATGTTCTGCTAAGTTATTACCCTACATATATAGAGATAGTATTAAGAGAGGGGAATTATGAGTAATTTACATTTAATTAACGTGCCTGGTGGCTACCAGTGGGTCGGGCATGTGCCGCTAGTGATGTTTGATTTGGTTAAGCCTAGTCGTTCGGCTGTGATGGGTGGGCGGATAGATCGGGTAACGGGTCTGGAAGTACGTGCTCGGTCTTATGTGAGCATAGAGGCAGCGATTGACGACGCTTTGGCGAATGAAGTAGCGCCGTGTTCGGCTATTGGTTGCGATTGCTTAACAGTTAAAGAAAGCGAGTTGATGTAATGAATCCTAAAGAGATAATGCGCCAGGCTATTGCCTACGTGGTTGCAGAGGCGGCGCGGTTGCAGCTGTTGCTAGATGTTGAATTGAGAGGGGTGAGGGCATGAAAACAAAAATCAAATACCTGATTACCGGCGTTATGCTGAATGGCCAACGGTTCAAGTTGCACACCTGCAATAAGGGCCAGGCGCTCAAGGTATCGCTTCGGCGTGGCTCAGTGTGGGCAATCAATCCCAATGGTCACAGGCAACTAATTAACCGGATTGCCGGCTAATACTACTTACTACCATATCCCCAGTATTAAGAGACGGGGATTTTAACGAAACACGAAAGGCAACTAAAATGAATGATGCAATTGAAAAACTAAAAGCAGAGCATGCCGAGAAATTGGAAAAGGCTATTGCTAACGAAAAGATCAGGGCTGAAGTATTCGAGGCGCTGGGACTGACGGAGGAAAAGTGCTTCGTGCATAAATTATATGCCGACTGCACTATCACCCTTGAGGCTGAGACATTACCGGACGCCTTGGTAGTATGTGAGCGCATGAACCCGCTGACCATTGCTCACGTTGCTGACGGGCACCTAGCATTCCAGCCCATTGATTACCTATACCACAAGAACGGAGAAAAGGCCGTGATTACCGCCATCGGGCCGTATATTTATAAGCTTGGCTTTAGGGGTGAACATCATCTGCACTTCTTCGTTGAGGCCGGGCAGTACATCGCAGAAATTAAAATCAAGGTCAAGGTTGACCATCTAACGCGCACGGATTGCAAAATAACCTACGACCGACACGGCAACGCGCGTAAGCATTATTGCCACCTAATCAATAACACCGGCTATTTTACCAAGAGCGCCCGCTTTTGGTCAACTGAGGAGGAGCCCAACAATTACGTAATGTGGGTGAGCTAATGACTACCGCAACCACAAAGCCCCCAGGCTTCCCGCTTTCTGACATTGACACGCTCGACAGTTACCTTGCTGGCGACTGTGAAGTGCTCGACGGCGAGACACCTTGCCAAATCTACTTTATCGAGGCGAAGGGGAAAGACGCCTCATTTAACCGGTGGCGGGTGGTGCTGTACTATGCTGCCCACCTTGCCAAGACTGCCTTTTTCTACACCGAGCAGGCTTACAGCGCATTCCTGGCAGAGTATCAACCGAAGTGCTACCAGGATTACGACCAGTACCGCGCAACATCTAACGGATAGGAGCTGCTAACCGGCTGTATGGTATTCGGCGGGGTTCGATTCCCCGCCAGCCACTAACTAACGAAAAGGAACCAAAGCGATGAACCAAAAAGAACTTGATGCAATATTAGCCGCTCATAAAGATTGGCTAAATGACAACGGCGGGAAGCGTGCTAACCTGCAATCTGCTGACCTGCGATCTGCTAACCTGCGATCTGCTAACCTGCGATCTGCTAACCTGCGATATGCTGACCTGCAATCTGCTGACCTGCGATATGCTAACCTGCAATCTGCTGACCTGCGATATGCTGACCTGCAATCTGCTGACCTGCGATATGCTGACCTGCAATCTGCTGACCTGCGATCTGCTGAAAATATTAACGCCGCATATATTCTGCCGTATTCAATATGCCCGACGGGGGCATTTATTGGCTGGAAGAAATTGCGAGAGGGAGTAATTGCAAAACTACAAATTCCGGCTTCGGCGGATAGAGTAACCCCTATTGGTGCTCGAAAATTACGGGCCAGCAAAGTCAAAACTCTTGGCCTCTGGGATCGCAGCGGCAATAAAATTGACGGGCAGCACCGCAATGGGACGCACGGCATTGAGGTATGCTACGAGATTGGCAAATACACTCTAGCCGATTCATTCAATGACGACATTCGAGAGGTATGCACTAACGGTATCCACTTCTTTTTAACCCGCGAAGAAGCGGAGAAATGGTAATTCAGATATGAAACTATCAACCGATTCCAATATCAGGGCCCTGATTAAGCCTAACGGCGGCACATTTGAGGACACCGGCAGGGCGATCACCATTAGCAGCGCTAATTTTACCTGCGTTTGGGAGTACACACCGGACAACAAGTCGGAAGTTCTCAGCAGCTTACTGGCCAACTTGAGAGTATCGAAAGGACTAAAACCATGAAAAACAGTGACCGACCAGCATACCCAATAGATGGCGTAGACACTGGCGACTGTGACGGCCTGACCAAGCGCGAATATGCCGCTATTCACCTGATGGCCGCGATTATCAGCAACGCCGACACCATGCGGGAGTTTACGCGAGAGGCTACGCGAAGACATAAGGAGGAGGAGTTCTTCAACATTGTTGCAAAGACTGGATTCCTGTACGCCGACGCCGCGCTTGAAATATCAGAGGGAGGCGACGACAATGATGTTTAAATACTTACTCTATGGCATCCTGGCAGTATGGGCAGCGCAAATCATTGCGTTCTGCCTGCACTTTCTATGGTGCTACATCGAGGACAGGGGGAAGGTCTGGAACGATGGGGATTGAAACTACTTTCGTGGGGCTGCGGGATATGCCCGTATCCATCCATGACAGGGCTAAAATTATGAAGGTGGCACTTGGGGCCGACTCCATCATTGCCGTCTATGGCATGGCAATGGCACGGCTTGAAGGTGGCTATGGGTGTACGAGTTGCGGGTGCTACATTGGTGATCATCCAGAGCAACCACCAAAGATCGATTCCAAGAAATGGGACAGCCTGGCCAATCACCACGCCGGTAGCTGCAAATGGATCCGGACCAAGGGGTTTCAAATCAAATAGCCCCGCCAGCAGGTTAGAAAACAAATAAGGCTCCCCGTCACAAGGGAGCCTTTTTTGCGTTCATTTCAAGATAGCGAACTAATTGGGTTTTCCGATCACCCCGGATGGCACGATAATGCTGCTCGGCTCCTCAGTAGGCAGATCGCTGATGTTATCTTTCAGCTCAACTTCGGCGCATCGGGGCAGGTTGACCAGCCTCATCCGGCCATCATGGAGTACGCAGATCGCAAACGGTATCATGGACATATTGCCGTGCTCCATAGATACCACGATCTCCTTACAGTGGGCAACTTTGGGCTTGCCCTTATCCACATCGTCAGTGAGGATGTACTTCATCCCCTTTTTATCGGTGTCGGCCACAACCGTATTTAGTTGCTGGCCATCAAATAATATTCTCATCTATTTGCCTGCTTTCTTTTTGATTTCATAGTAACCCACACTCGCAATAGCCGACGGTGGGTAATAAATATGCTGGTGGTGTGCGCCTTTGACCCTGGCCACAGATTCGGCCTCATGGGCCAGTGCAGGCACGCTTTTTACTTCCACGCTTTTATCGAATGTGCCGCCGTCCAGGGCGGTGATCTGTAATACTCCGTTAACACTCATTAGAAATACCCCAACTTTCTGTAATAATCGTTCTGTCTATTCAAACTCATCTTCTGCACTTTAAGCAGCCTGGTGCGCCTGGTATTACTGAATGACCTGGCATGGCAGGCCAATGGGTCTGAGGCCGCGCACACGGCGGTAACGTAGATACTGGCGGCGTTACCAGCCTCATCAAGTATTTCGTCGACCTCCAGGGGCGTCAGTGGCCGGTTATGGCTGAATTGTGGCGCCCGTTTGCGCTTAACGTGGTTGCTTGGTATTTTTTGCTTTTGCATGGTGCCTCCGGTTTAGTTTCTTTGTGGCGATCCTTATGGCTTCCAACAGGTCGTGGGGCTTGCCATCGCCGGTGAAGCTGTGGATGACCACGCTCATCAATAGTGGGAATAATAAATCCCTGATCGCACAACCGGCTTCTTTAGCTGCAGCAACCAGTTCCGGCCTGGGCAGCCAGGCACCATCGGAACATTTAGAACATGGCCCCAACTCCTCGAGGTGCCAACGACCATCATCTTTCTGCACAAAATCAAATACAGATCCCTGGATGCACCACTTACACGATTGCTCATGATGCTCGTCTTCGGCCTGGCGGTCCTGGGACCGCTTATCCAACGCCTTATCAAGACCGGCCTTGCGATTCAACTCCATCACGATGCCATTTCTGATTGCATACAGGGCGGCGACCTTGGGCGGCTGTGGCCGCATAATATCTTCACGCTTATGGTGACTCATTGGGTCTAAGACCTGGGCCAGCACATGAGTCTGAGAAGTAGTGTCGCAAAACTGCATGAAGTGAGCCATCATTTCCTCGGTGGGCTTCCAGTCATAGTCCAGCATGAACTTGGTGATTACCTCGTCTCTATTGATGGCAAGCCCTCCAGTGTGCTTCTATGGGTGTAATTGGGATGCTCCATTCAGTGCTCACCTATCCATGATGCAATTTCAGTGCATAGGTCCATTATTTTTACGGCCCGATTTTCCAAAATCAACACCTGTTTAGTTATGGCCTTGCCCCCACTTTCATTTGGTGTAAATTCGGGCAGGCTCTCTTTGACCTTCTCTAACTCCTCAATCAGATCGTCCGCCTTGTCCCGCTGGCTAAACATGACCTGCGCAATATGATGGCACTCTGACCTGCTCTCTTTAAGATTGTATTTAATCGTCACTTCTTCTCCTTTAATGGTTTGCTTTTATGGGTATATTCAGTCATTGGACTGCCCCTTTAACGCCCACAAGGCGTCGATAATTTGGTTCATGTCACCACCTCCTATCAATACAAGTACCCCCAGTATGATCAAAAGCATCACTCACCACCTTTCAGGGCTGCTAGTCTATCTCTATCCTTGCGAACATAGGCCGTTGCTTGGATTGCCCCTCTTAGATTTCCCTCCAACTCCGCTATCCGCTCATTTGCTGCGGCTAGTTGGGCCATCACCTCCTGCGCTGCTTCGACTGTAGCACTATCAAGTAATTCAATAGTGGCATTCGCTTCTGCCAGTTGGGCGGTGAGGGCGGCCTCTATGGGGCGGTTGTTCCAGAGGGCTACAGCCTCAAAAACATCATCTGCTATGGGACCACGTGCCCGGCATGATATACAAACTACATAGTAAACGTGATCACCCTCAATCTGCACAGTATGTTCGTGAAAGGCGCAACGGGGACAAGGCTTAACATCCATATCATACCAACGGCCTTCCGTCGCGCCAACGGTCGGTTTTAGAAATATGCGATTCTTCAACTCACTCATGATTTCGCCTTTCTACCTGGGAGCGTTGCTCAGATGCCGTTATGCCAGGGTTTGGGTAATACATTCTTTGTTTACTTACCCGCCTCACCACCTCGCGCCGTTCGGGATCACGCCGACATAATTTCATCGGCTTATCGGGATCGACCGTGTACCAGCCTATCCCGTCAATGACTTCAAATAGTGCATCATCTTGGCGGCGATCCATCACAGCCCTTTCGGTGGGGTTATTGCTTGCCAGCGCAATAAGATCAAATTATCCCAGTTTAAAAACAATTCCAACGAAGTACGGGAAGTACAAACAGTACCATAGTATATAACTGTACGGGGGGTAAATTCGGTAGGTTCCTCAAAAACTTCTAGCAAAAGCCACTCCATGTCCTCAGTCGGCAATCCATCCGCTACCGCAGTCCACTCGGCCTCGCGTAGTTGCTGGAGAACCTTTGGCTTGTCAGGATAGTCGTCTCGCGCATCCATAACATAGTGGGTAACATGACGTTCAAAATCTGTCAGTATCTCAATCTGTCCCATTGGTGGCCTCCCTGATTAGTTCCGTTACCTGCCCTGCATATTTTTTAAGTATATCTGCTTGCCCGTAAGGTTCCCTTTGCGCGACGTCAAAATATTCGTAAAATACTTCGGTTGCCTCCCGAGAAATAGAATTATCTATTTTAAGTTTTTTGACATATCTCCTAGTAAGGGCGTCGTCAATCCCAAAATTGGCAGACATAGCGTCTCTAAAAAATGCGTCCATTATTTTGGAAACTTCTTTAATTAAAGCAGCACTCACTTAACCTCCAGTTGTTTTTTGATTTCCTCACGTATCTGCCGCCTATGCAGTAAGTGGTGGACGACAATGTAGATGAAGCACACCCATGTTATGATCGATTCAAGTGGCATCAGTGACCTCCTCACTAATATCTATAACGATCATAGTCATCCCTCTCTGCTTCCTGTCGCGCCCTATCATCTGCCTCGGCTTCAATATCATTGGCAAGTCTATCCGCTTCTGCTTCACATCCAGAATCATCACATACATAAACATCAGGCCCGGCACATTGGGTCTGTATTGCTCTATTTGTTGGTACCCCACATATTTCACAATCCATCACTTAACCTCCTCGATTGTTGCGCCACAGCCATGACAAAATTTGAAATTGTTTTCTGTTATCCCGCCCTCGATAAACTCAAATGATTGTCCACAAGCTGTCGTGTAGTATGGAAAGCCATGATTGTACACCTCTACCGTCCACTGACATACCCGGGTGTCGGTGATTTCCTGGGCGACTTGCTCAACCTTGCGATCCAATATCCTTAATTCATTATCTGTCAGTTTTGGCAAAATATCCAAATCATCATTGCATAGGGCAACTTTTATCAGATCGATTATGTTATCTTTCATCACTGCTCCTATCTTTGGCAAGAGTAGCCCATAGCATTCCTAGCGCTATAAACAATAAAAATCCTAGTCCAAGCGCCATATCACATTTCAGTATCTCAACTACAGTGCTCATCCCGCTGCTCCTGGGTGTGTATGTCGTTGAACTCTATCTGCTGCCGACTCCGACGTAGCGCCCTTCGCGTCTTTTTCGGCCTTGTTGAGCCAGTTGGTCAGAAACTTACCAAACTGTTTTTTCTTCTGCTGGGTCTGCACGCCGTACAGCCAGGCCACCGCACTAGCTATCTCGGCATGTATGTTGATTGAGGGACATGCCTTGGCCCATTTCTCATACTGCTGATCGGTAACAGTAGCCATGTAAGCCTCAACCTTTTTCTCATATTCAGTCAATTCAGGGCCAAGTACCTTTTCCCCCAAACCCCCTTCTTCTAACTCTGCTTCTGTTACTGTTTCCTGCTCCTGTTCCTGCTCCTGTTCCTGCTCCTGATATAGATACCCTATCGATACCCTATCTAGCCATTCGTCGGAAAGACTTGTTTTTACAGTAGGATAGCAGTCTAAAAACTCCTTGATAAATTTGAAGTCAGGAAACTTCTTTAATTGCGTTGCCGCGCCTTTGTGATTTGTTGGGCTTTTACCCTGATGTTTCAGCATGTTTTTAACCCAAACGATTTCCTCGTCCTCGTCGTAATATACCCTACCATATAGGGTATGCAATAGGGTATCCAGTTTATTGATATTTATGCCGGTTTCTTTGGCGATGATGGATTTGGTGATATAGTAGACTCCAGATACGTGCGTATGTTCATTTGTGAACAAGTATTGGAATATGAATTTAGCCGGTGATATTAGGCTTCGGACCCATGGATCGCGGTAAAATGTTGATTCGGTGGTGCGGTACATTAAGCAACCTCTCGTTTGGTGATATGGTCTAGTTCCGTAATTATGCGTCCGAGGATTTGCGTGATGCCTGGGTGTGCGGCGTTTCCACATACTGCAAGTCGGTCCACCCGATTGGGAATCCCATCATCCACTCGGAGAACTGCGGGTTGGCCCACCCTTTTTTCAAATTCTTCAAATATAAATAGGCGTGAATCCAATGAGCCTGATGATTGCCCTGGTTTGTATTTCCAACTCGCTTTCTGGCGGTTTTTAAAGTTGCCACGTACTGACCTTTGCCGTCCGTTTTTCTCATTGTGGGCAACAATCCACACCCGTTG
>SDBT01001134.1_pt1 | contig 45918 bp, 49 predicted proteins | sample 2277101 | NCBI WGS metagenome assembly SDBT01 (sample SAMN10404973, study PRJNA504765) | marine sediment metagenome | isolation source: marine sediment core GS10_PC15, 103 cmbsf | place: Arctic Ocean: Southern Knipovich Ridge | collected 2010 | reverse complement strand
TTAATATCTACCTATCAACGATATAAATCCCTCATCTCAGGTTATTTTCCTCAGGGATATAATAAAATCCACTAAGGCAAAGGCAAAAAATCCTGAACCACCATATATACCTAAAGCTGCCAGCCAGAATAAAAATGCATAGCCAAGATCTTGCTTATAGAAGCCAAACGAAAAGGGAGCAACGTCTACATCTTTTATAAAAATAAAGAAAACAAAGAAAATAATGAATAAGAATGTGGCTATAATAAACTTCTTAGCGACATTCATCAATAGCTTCCTGCCTTCACTATCTTTACTAATAAATGAAGCTCCAGCAAAAACCAGACCCCCCAATGTTGCTGACACCATTACAAGATTTATATGTAAGGCTTCAGGCACCTTCCCAATAACGTCAAATATCAAGTATATAGCCACAAACGTCATAAAAATTATCCCAAATCCCCATCTAAATCCTAAAATCCATTCATCTATATTTGCTACTCCACACCATACTGTCTTAACAAATTTGGTTACTCCACCCCATAATTTTCTGATACGTTTAACTATTCTCTCCATATTTCCACCCCCCTTTATTCAAAAGAGGGGCTTAAGCCCCTCTTAAACGCCCCTTAATAGCAGGACATCGGAGAAGCCATTATAAGAACGATTTTACTTCTTTCAGCTTGATGGCTTCTTTAATAATTGTATCCGTGAAATTCCGCGTCTCCTTGTGTACTTTGTCAACTTCGTCTCTATAGCTTTTTAACAAAGCGGTAACTTTGGGGAAATCAGCAGGCAAAGTAGGTAATTCCAGGAAAGAAATGCGGTACTTGTCACTTATGTCAGCTAGGATTTGTAGTTCGCTGTTCAATTTGCTTATTGTTTTAGGTAAAAGAACTTCTTTATCTTTGAAATGTCTAGCTAGGATTATTCCTCTACTTCTTAGACTCCGAAAATCATTTGCTCTATTACCTGCAATTATAGAATAATGTAACTTGGCACTTACTGCGTCTTTAGAAACTTGCTTTTCCTCTGATAAGTTTGAGATATTATATTTGGACTCACATTCTGCAAAAGAAAATAACCAATTTAATATATCATCTATAATATTTTGTCTATATTGTGTCTTCTGTATATTCCTCGTCTGAAGTATTGACCATACTCCCAAAGCTAAAGCCACTATGATTCCAAGAAAAGTAAGGCCAGCGAGGATAGAGCTAATAATATCAGAGGTATTCATCAGAGACATTATAGCATTTTCCCCCTTCCCTCAATAAATGCTAAGGGAAGGGGGTCAGGGGGATAGGTTCCTAAACAATCCCTTGATAAATGACCACTGATAAAGTTAAGATGATTAAAAATGAAGTCAGTGCTGGTTCATAGCTGTTGTGCTCATTGTGCTGCCTATACTATTGACTACTGGCGACAGCAGGGATATGAGGTTACCGCACTGTGGTATAACCCCAACCAACACCCCTATATGGAGCATCAGCACCGCCTGGAGGCGATGAAATCCCTGGCTCAAGAGGTGAATTTGTCGCTAATAGTAACTGAGGGCTATGACATAATTGACTACTTTCGCCAGGTGGTCGGACATGAACATGAACCAGAGCGCTGCCAGTATTGTTTCCGGCTTCGCCTGTCAAAGACGGCAGAAACGGCTCGCCAGATGGGCTTTAACGCCTTCACCACCACCCTGCTTATTAGCCCTCACCAGAAGCATGACCTCTTGCGGGAAATTGGCCGCGAGCTGGCTAAAGAACACGGCATAGAATTTCTGTATACTGACCTCAGGAAACGCTACTCAGATAGCCGACGGATGACAAAGAGACTAGACCTGCACCGACAGCAATACTGTGGCTGTGTTTATAGTGAATGGGAACGCTACGCCAATATGACAATAGCGTGATGCCCTTTTATTAAGCATGGCAGGGCAAATAATAAAGGCTGACAGCTGGTTTATTAGGGAGTCTAGGAGAGGCGAAGCCCCTCTTCTTGAACTAACTTCCCCCTCTCCTTTGAAGGAGAGGGGGAACAGGGAGTGAGGTAGAATAACTAACAGAATCTGGCTATTAGCTATCAGTCTTCTCTTTTTCCCGCTCCTGTCTGGTTGCACTGCGCCACCAGATACAGCCAGGGCAATCCAGGTTATTGATGGTGATACCATCACCATAGAAGGTGGTTACCGGGTGCGGTATATCGGCATTGATGCCCCAGAGGTTCACCCGGAATTGGAAGCCTTCGGTCTGGAGGCATGGGAAGCAAACCGGGAGCTGGTAGAAGGCAAGATAATCTATTTAGAGCGAGATATGTCTGAAACAGACAAATACGGTCGGCTACTGCGCTATGTCTATGTTAATGATATTTTGGTCAATGCTGAGCTGGTAAGGACCGGTTTAGCTTATGCCAAAGCCTATCCCCCCGATACCAAGTATCAGGACTACCTAGAAGAATTAGAACAGGAAGCCAGACAAGCTAGCAGAGGCATATGGGCAAAATAAAAGGGGAACCCTATATTGAGTTCCCCTACCTCTAGTATCTGAGTGTCTAAAGTGGGAATTAATCAGCTAGCCTATATGGCCCTCTGGTCAATGCAGTCTTTTAAGAGCGTGGAAGTGGCGTAAAATACGCAAAAACGGGCCTAGAGCTTCTGGCTTCTGCTGCCACCACTCCTTGATTTCGTTGGCCTCCTCTTGAGTAATGTACCCTTCTGCCACGGCTTTATCAAGCGCCCTGACAAAAGCCTCCTGCCTCATCTCTTGCCGCGCCTGCTTAAAGGCATTGACCAGGTCTTCCTGAGGAATGTCCAAGATTTCGGCAACTCTAGCTAGAAGACCCTCAGCACTGGCTTCTGGCGTCGGCTCTTCCTGTGCCAGCACCATCGCTGTGCCACCCACGGCTAGCAGGAGTATCACCACCAGCGCTGAAATGAGAATCTTTACTCTTCTGGACATCGCCTTTCACCTTCTTTTGTTAAGTATCTTCGCCTAAACCTGTCATCAAGGCAACGGCCACCACTCAGGTAGCCCCTCATGCAGCACAATCGCCTTGGCAGCAGGGCCTAGCTTGGGGTCTCCCTTGGTAACCACAGTCACGAAACTCCAGGGATCAGAGTCCGTTATGTCTCCAGCTGTGGTTCCTTCCGGGCGATAGACGGTATCCTCGTTGACGTCAAAGGTATGGTTTACACCGTGGTTGTCGATTATTTCAATGCTACCACCGCTACCGGCGGTAAAGTCCTGAACGATACCAACGCGGTGGGCGTGCAACGGTGGTGAGTTTAGAGATGGAATAAGCATCAGCCGTATAGCAGTAGCGGTAAAGTCGGGAGGATTACCGTCTTCGGCAAGGTCTTTAACCAATACAGCTAGCCTTCTGCCTTCAAGTTCTTCAAGGTCACCATCATCGTTTTCGTCAACTTTGTCTATAAAGGTCTCAAGGTTCTTCGGTCCGCGGGTCTCCCTTGGCACCATGTATTTGGTGCCTGTTCCGTTGATGGTCACATCAACAGTTCCCAGCTCTGTATCAAGGCTGATGACGTATTCCTCCCCGGACGTGATTGTGTCTACTGAGGAAACGGTGCCAAACAAGCCGCGCTTATTGGGTGGCCCCTGAGCAAAGGCACTACTCACACCTCCCAGCACTAATCCGGCAACCAGTGCCAAAATACCCATAGTCCTTAAGGTTTTCATTATTCCTCTCCTTTTTCAGATTTTTTCCTATTACTTATAACGAAAAAGTCGCCATTTAGTTAGCCCCGATTTGTGCCAATTTTAAGGCACATAGACTATCACTAAAGTACGGCTCTCTTCATTTCCCTCCAAATCACTGGCGATGACCTCGATGATGTTGGGTCCCTCTTCCAGAACGACCATGATAGTGAAATTACCCTCCCCATCAACCTCAACTAGCTCACCATTCACGCTGACGATGGCCTCAGGGCTGGTACGACCCGTCACTTCGACACTACCTATATCAACAATACTACCGTCAGCCGGCTGGCTTACCGTTAAGAAGAAGCCAGTTGGTGGTATTCCCGGAGATGGCGCTGGGGTAGCCTCCGGCGGCTGAGCACAGCCGGCAACTATGCCCAACAATGAGATGGCTAAAATAATGGTCAAGACTAAGTTTTCTCTCATCATAACTATATAACGAGAAAGTCACCATTTGGTTAGTGGCGACTTAAACAATTTCAAAAAAAGCTTTTGACCAAGCTAAAATCGGTGGCTAATTATGGCCCTGAAGGCAATGAGCTTTACTGTGACAATTGACCATCATTGGACAGATGTTAATAGCTAGTCTTTACCCTAGTTGGTAACTGCTTCCAGGGCTTGCTGATAGCGGGCTTCAGATATAGCAATCGCCCGGCGCAGGGCAGATTTGGCTGGTTCCGGTGCTTCCTTCAATACAGCACGGAGGGCAGCCGGATGATTGATAGCATAACGAGCCAGAATCACCCTTAGTTTAGCCCGTTTATCAACCGTAATGCCTTTATCCCTAGCCTCCCCGGCTTGTTCAGGCAGCGCTGGTGCTTCTGACGGTGCTAACCGTGGTGCCGGAGCCGTGAGTACACCAGCCTCTTCCCTCTGAGTTGCCACCAGGCTGGCTATCCTTGTCAGGTAATTATTCAGGCGCTGGGTGACCACCTCCACCCGCTTGGCATCGCCTTTACTGGCTACATAAACTATCTCGACTACCCTTTTATCCGCCAGATTGGCATACAGCTCCGCCTTGCCTAGAGCCGAGGGGGTTAATATCAACCGCACCTGCTCTGATGCTATCTTCACCGCATACAGAGGCTCATCGGGCATACTATTGCCCGCCGCCGCCACTGTGCCACCACCAGCTAGCAGCAGGATAAGAACTATAGCCGCTGCTGTCGCCCAGCCTGGCAGCCAGCCAAAGAAAGGTCTTTTAGCTTCCATTGCCTGGAGTGCTGAGTGGAACTGGTATCTGGCTCTGGCTCTGAATTCAGGGCGCGGTTGAATGGCTGATGCCCGCTTAGTTGCCAGAGCCACCTCAAGCAGTGGTTTAAGCTCAACCGCCTGCTCCGGATAGCTCGCCAGACACTGCTCCATTGTTTCGCCCTTAGCCAGCAAACGCTCCAGACATTCGTCCAGGATATTATCAAATTGTCTACTCTTTTTCACTGCCTTACACTACCGATAATACTGGTACATATAGTATAACGAAGTAACCTGTGAAAAGATAGGTTCTAGGGGATTGTTTATCAACCTCACCCCCTTTACCCTGTTAGAGTTCCCTCTGGGCTAAAGCCCTTAAGGGCAGAGCCTAACGGGGTTTATCCCTCTCCCCTTCATAAGGGGAGGGGAAGAGATTTTAGAGAGGGGCTTCGTCTCTCTCTTACCTACACTCCCAGTTTATTTAGTAAGGGAAGTAGGTCAGGAGGATGGGTTGCTAAAGAGCTCATTTTAGACTAAATCAAAGCGGGGTATCGGTTAGAAATTGGAATATGTTACAATAAAAAGGGTCTGCCACAATAATTCTAAAAACTCTCTTCGAGGGGTAGAAATTTACCTTGTATATGCGGCTGATGCACAAAGCGGATATTGACCAAGTCACTGAGATTGACCATGAAGTCTTCCCTACCATGTGGCCACCGATTAACTATCGGCATGAACTACAAAACCAGTTAGCTCATTACATCGTGGTCTGCGATGAAAAGCAGACGGTAGAGGAGCCCAAGATAAAATCTGCGCCGCAAAAAGATTTTTCCAGACTGGCATCTGGAGTGATGGCGTTGTTTAACTACAACCGTTTCTTTAGCCGTGAAACGCCGTCTTCAGGCCGACAATACATTATTAGTTTTGCTGGCTTCTGGATTATGGCTGATGAAGCCCATATCATCAGTCTGGCAGTGCGAAAGACACACCAACACCGGGGGATAGGGGAATTACTGCTTATAGCTACTATAGACTTAGCTATTGAGCTAAATGCTCGTCTTATTACCCTAGAGGTACGTGCCTCCAACACCGCTGCCCTGGGTCTATATTACAAGTATGGCTTCACCCAGGTAGGGCTACGTCGTGGCTACTACATAGAAAATAGAGAGGATGCGATATTGATGTCCTCCGAAAATATCACCTCAGCCTCCTTTCAGGCACACCTTCAGCAGTTAAAGCAATCTCACTCCAGAAAGTGGGGGATACCCTTACATCAAATTGCCCTGTAGCTACCAGCAAGCTGGTAGCTACAGGGCTCAGCCCGACAATCGATAACCCTGAGTAATAGCTCCTCAGGCACCGGGGCTAAGTAGTAGAGTCCGTTTTCTTCATCAACTTCCTTCTCAGTAATAAACTAGCTTAAAATAGGATGCAGTGCCGCCCAAGCCGGCCAAAGTGCGGCTAAGATACTGCCATTCTAAGGATTTAAGTGCGTGTGAAGGTAGGATAGCTAAAAAGCAGGTGTATTTTAAGAAAATAGACCGCGCCGTCCGGTAGGTACCTGTGCCTGGCCGCTACTTGACTGAAGCCATTCCTCAAGCCTTCGCCGGCTCCAGACAAGCAACTCTTTTAGCTTATCTATGCCAATACCCTCCAGGTAGCTGGAAGACCTATATGCGCGGGCGGCATCTATGGCTCGGTTGAATTCCTCAACCATACTGAAGGTTTTAGCTAGGTTCTCCCGTAATTGCTGGTCTAAAAACTCCAATTTGCCCCTATTCCTCTGCCAACTATCTGTTTTAAACTTTTTTACCTGCCCTCCCTGGAGAGAGGCTTCCACACTCTGCTGATTAAAAGTAACATCTGACAACAGGCTGAAAACAATCTCTGGCGGCGTCCTCTCCCTTCGGCGCCGGCGGAAGAATACATTGAATACTATAAACAGAATTACCGGTGCCAGAAGTATTAGATTTCGTCCGATGTCACCAAGGTCACCATTTTCCACAACTCACCCCTTATCTCAGTTCTAGGGTTTAATTAAACCATATTCACCAGGCTATGTCCAGAGTCAGCATACGAGATTAGTTAGTAACCCATCCCCTGACCCCCTTCTCTTAATATAAGGGAAGCAGGATAATTTTCTTGAAGGGGTGTTAACCCCTTCAATCTACTCTCAATAAGCGACTATCCCTCTGACCTGCTTCCCTTACTAAATAAACTGGGAGTGTAGGTAAGAGAGAGACGAAGCCCCTCTCTAAAATCTCTTCCCACTCCCTTTATAAGGGAGTGGGATAAAGGGGGAGGGTTCCTACATAAAAACTCAAGGGGTGAGGTTGATAAACAACCTTACAATAGGCAGAATACTTGACAAGCAGTAGTATAATACTAGTTATAGGCAAGTATAAAATGAGGCTGTTTAAAAAGTGAGGGTTGAAATTACCTGATTGGTTTCCGGGGGGGTGTCTAGGAATGCTGGGGACATCAGCAAGCTTTTGGGTCAACGTAGAACTAGGGGCTCCAACCCCCCTGATTTACCAGGGGATTGGAGCGCAAGCGCCGCCCAACTCGCTTTGGTAGTAGTTTGCATGAAATTAAGGCACATGCTGGAATAAAGCCCTAACCAGTACCCTGTTGGCAAAATACTGACCGACCAGCACCAGATTTAATACTTTCTATTTCTGAGGGTTTTCTGAAGCCAGTTTACCTCCAGTCGCCCAGTTGTGCTTGGGGTTATCCTTGATGATGATATGTACTGCTTCTGGCGGAACACCGAATTTGGTAAATGACGAAGTTATGCCCTCCACAAGCTGCTTTTTTTGCTCAATAGTCTTTCCTTCCCAAATTTCCACAATAACTACTGGCATGATTGTCCCCTCCTTTCTTTAGTTGGGCAGTCAATATCTAGTAAGGTAAAGGCGACTTATCACTTTTTGCCCGCTATCTTTCTAAGGTTTTTATAAGCTCATACTGCACTCGCCATTTTACTTCGAATCCTCTCTCCTTCCAGGTCTCCCTCTGCTCTTCCCGGGCGGCGGCAAGTTCAGGGCTGGTCGCATATGCTTCGTAAGCCTTTTGACTCTCAAATTTATATATCGCCAGATACTTGGGGTACTCCTCAGTCTCATATATTATCTTATAGCGGGTTACCTCCTTCATCCCTTTGAATTTAAGCAACAAAGGAATATGTATCTCGTCATACCATCTGTTGAATTTTTCCTCGTCTTCAGGCTGGCATCGGGTGGCTACTATGTGTATTACTGGCTTGGTTTCCATAATTTAATCTCTCCCTTCTATTTGATTTTTGGTTTGGTCATCATTAGTACTCCCAAATCCTAGATAGCTACTGCATGATTGCCTCCCTCCTTTAATTAGTCAGGTAGTCTGCTAAGTGCACCTCTACTCCACCCCATTGCGTATACCATAAAAGTCATCACAATACCGCTATTATCGTAATTAAGCCAACGATGATAAGGTAGATACCAATAATATAAGCAATTATCCGCGGCCAGACAAGAATAATGATTCCAGCAGCAATAGTAATGATACCAGCTATAAACCCACCAATTGGTAATAAGCCACCTATCATACCCTATCTCCTTTCTGGTTTTATATTAACAGCTTTGTAGTCAATAATAGTAGGGAAAGTCATAATTGGATTGACCCTATTTTCTCATATCCCTCTCAGAACGCATAGAACCTATTTCTAGCCCCTTAATTTAACAATGACTATGTCAGGTATTAAACATAATTAATACCTGAAAAGAATCTATTGGCTATTAGTCCGGCAATGGGCGGGAAGAAAAAGACACATGCCAGACGAATCAGGGTGAATTTCCAACCCAGCAAGCCTATCTCCATCGGCAACCGACTAACGGCTAACAGTGACCATGCGGTTACGAAGGCTACCATCGTGCCAATACTTGCCCCGGTGCGCAGGAGACCAGCGGCAATGGGTAAAGTAACGAAGGGGCCACCTGGCGTAACACCACCAAGAGCAGTACCAATTAGGATACCCCGGAAACCAGACTCGGCGCCCACCCACCTGGATATCATTTCCTGCGGGATAATAACCTGAACCATACCAGCTATAATAAAGGCGAAAATTAGTAACGGCAGAATCTGCAGTAGTATGTTCCCGGCTGTTTTTAAGCCCAGAATATGTTCCCCGCCTCCTTTTTGATAGCCGATAATGAGAAGGGCGATGGCAAGTACACCCATTATTATGGTTGGAATAAGCATCGGCGGCAACCTCCTGTTTTTACTCATACCATTTCTCCGTTTTCTAGTACCTCGCGGTTAGGCTCACCGTAGTTTTGAATGATAACATTGTCAGTATAGCTATAAAGAGACTGTTTAGCAACCTGACCCCCTGAGATTGTTTACCAACTCCTCACCCTTTATCCCTCTCCCTCTAACCCACTTTCCTTACTAAAGGAACGAGGAGTGTAGTGTGAGAGAGGCTACGCCTCTCTCAAAAAACCTTTCTCCCTTAGTTAAAAAGGTAGATTGAAGAGGGAAACCCCTTCAAAAATAATCCTTCCCCCTCTCCTTCAAAGGAGAGGGGGATAAAGGGGGTGAGGTTGATAAATAAAGATTAAAGAGGTGAGGTTAGTAAAAAGACAGAGACTTCAGTCTTATCAGGACAAATTAGAATTTACTTATATCTGATTCGTCACCTTGTCAATTTAGCTATTTCCCTAATTCCCCTTCTTCACCAACAAACATATATTCCGGGAGAATAGTTTTATCGGGAAGCGGTAGGCACTTTCCGGGGATGATTTAAGTACCTCAAAACCAGCCCTTTCCACTAACTTTTCCAGCTCAGGGTAGGAAAACAGGTAGTAGTAGCGGTAAAGAGTCTTACCTCTTGTCTGCCACGGCACAGCTACCTCCCTGCCCTTAAACCAGAACCGGGGTTGCCAGTGGTTCCATACCGTAATAAAGGCTTCACCACCTGGCTTTAATACTCGCCTCAACTCGTTCAGTGCGGCTTGTCTCTCTTCTTTGCCCCTTATATGGTGGTAGGTAGCTACTGAGATTGCCCAGTCAAAGATTTGGTCAGGATAGGGAAGGTGACCAGCATCGGCTAGTGACAAGCTTACGGCAAAATTGAATTTTTGGGCGTATTTTTGAGCAAACTTTAGCATCTCGCTAGAAAAATCTATACCATACAGCTCAAATGACTTGGTAAAGGGCAAGAAGTCTGGTCCATGGGCACAGCCGATATTTAATAGCCGGCCCTTTTGCCACTGCTGTGCCAGCGCCTCCAGCTCCTGACGAAATATAGACCAGTGCCTGAAGTTATACCAGCTCGGGGCTATCTGGTTAAAAATATCCTGAGTCACCCTATCCCCTTTCTCCCCTTCTCCTCGAGGGGAAGGGAAGGAGGTTTTTAGAAGAGGGGCTAACGCCCCTCTTAGACACCCATTAAAAGAGGAATTTGTTTGTTGCCATAAGCCAGAATCTGTTAAACTCGTTATAAGGGAAGCATAATATGAAGAAATTTGCAAGAACTATATCCGGGGTTACTCCAGTAGCGGTTATGACCCAACCAATGAAATGTCCGGGGCAATGCGTATATTGTCCCACTTACCCGGCTACACCTCAGAGCTATACTACAGAGTCGCCAGCGGTGTTGCGCGCTAAAAGATGCCACTATGACACCAAGAAGCAGATTAAGCTAAGACTAAAAACTCTATCCGAAATGGGTCACCCCACCGATAAGGTCGAGCTGATAGTAATGGGGGGCACCTTCCTAGCTTGCCCCAAGGACTATCAATACCAGTTTATCAAGGACTGCTTTGATGCCTTAAATGGCGAGGAGTCTGCCTCCTTGGAAGAGGCAAAACGGCTTAACGAAACCGCTCGTCATCGCTGCACCGGGCTGTGCATAGAGACCAGACCCGATTGGTGTCGGCAAGAGGAGATAGAGCGGATGCTTGAGTTTGGCACCACCAGGGTAGAGCTCGGCGTTCAGACCTTAGACGATGAAATCTACCGATTGGTAAAAAGAGGGCACAAGGTGGCGGATGTGGTTAAAGCCACCGCCTTGCTCAGGGAGCATGGCTTTAAGGTGCATTATCACTGGATGCCAGGACTACCAGGTTTAACCCCGGAAGAGGATTTAAGGCTTTTCCGTCGGCTATTCAGCGATGATAGCTTTAGACCAGATGGGCTGAAGCTCTATCCCACCATGGTAGTGGCGGGCACTGAACTGGAGAAATGGTATCAAAACAAGCGCTACCAGCCCTACGATACCAACACCATGATTAACCTGCTGGTTGAGATTAAGTCTATGGTACCCAAGTATGTCAGAATTTCAAGGGTGCTGCGTGATATCCCAGCCAAGTTTATTGTCGCTGGTTGCAAGGATTCACTACGGGGGGTAATTAAACAACGAATGAAGCAAAAGGCAATTGAATGTAGATGCATCAGGTGTCGGGAGTATGGTCACCGAGTCCGGGATGGCTGGGAAATAGGCGAACCCCGGATGGTAAGAATGGATTATGCCGCTGCCGGAGGTAAAGAAATCTTCCTATCCTTTGAGGATGAAAGGGAGACGCTATTCGGCTTACTGCGATTGAGAATTCAATCTAAGGCCATAATTAGACTGAGGCAGGAGATTAAGGGAAACTCAGCCCTAATAAGAGAGCTACACATATATGGCGCCGAGGTTCCCTTAACTGAACGAAAAGAAGAGACCGCCCAGCATAAGGGCTTAGGCAGGGCACTGCTAAGGGAAGCTGAACGAATTGCTAGTCATGAGTTCCAGGCACAACAAATGATAATTTTAAGTGGCGTTGGCGCTAAGGAATACTATGGCTCTGAGTTTGGCTATACCCCACAGGCAGACTATATGGTTAAAGACCTGTAGGCACATACCAACACACTATTGGATATGACGGTCGCCCTGACCAAAATATAGGCTGGGCAGGACGATAATTATTCCTAAAGACCTGCCCAGTCCAATCATCCGCTTCTAAATTTCCTTCTCTACTATCTTCTTCTTCAGCGTCTCCCATTCACTTTTCTTCAGAATACAGGTGTTGTCCTTTTCCCCTATCTCTACATACTCATCGGTTATTTTGACTACTGGACAACATGAACCAGGATTACACAGATTCACAATTTTCATCTTTTTCACCCCCTTCCTTAACTTTTCTAACTATATTATACACACCTTAGCTAGATAAAGTCAAAGGCTAGCTAACCAATCGGCTATATCTTCATCCATCCTCAAGCTGCTCCAGCCTGGCATCACCAATGCCAAAGTGATGAGCTATTTCGTGCTGTACTACACCCTGTATCTCAGCAGTAATCCTGGTATCATGCCTACATTTAGCCTCAATTGGCTTTTGGAATATAGTTATTTTATCTGGTGCTACCAGCCCGTAGTGGCTGCCTCGCTTGGTTAGCGGTACACCCTCGTAAAGACCAAGCAGAGACTGACCGCTCTTCAGACCGACACTAGCCAATTGACCAGGGGTTGGCCAACCCTCAACCACTACATCAATGTTTTCCAGCTTGGAGGTAAACTCATCAGGTAGAGCCTCAACCGCTCTGGCCACCAGCCACTTAAATCTTTCTCTATCCATAGCCTAACCCTTTAATCCAACTGTGATAGGTCAAACCTCATGCTACCCTGCTGCCTAATCCTTCTCCATAAACCAAATGACCCACATTACCAGTAGATAAGCACTAATGCCTGCCACAAGGAATAGGATGGCTATTACTACGCTAAGGGGCAAAGCAGCCTCAGGCGAGGAAACAAAGCTGACAAAGTGGATTATGGTAGCAATAACAGCAGTTGTAGTCAGTAATGTAATCTCTATTGCTACAGGCAGACTTTTCAACTTTTTCAGATTGGGCTTAATAGTGAAGTAGATGAAAAGAGCATAAACACTAATAATTGCAAATATGAGTAGGATTATCATGACCAGGCTAGACGCTGCGACAATGCAAGTGATCTCCCAAGCTAGACGGGCAATCACAGCGCCAAGAGCGAGCGTAACGGTCACAATGAGCCATATCTTAAGAGGTAAGTAATTCATATCAAGTTCCAGCTAGTAATTATCCAACTGTGACAGGTCAAATCTCATACCATCCTGGGCGGCAACTACCCTGACCCCGGTCTCCTGAGACAGCCTCTGGGCTATCTCCCACGGCTTTGCCCGCCACATGGTCATACCAAAATGGGTCAAAATAGCTACCTTAGGCTTTAGCTCAGTGATAATACGCTTAGCATCAGGCAATGATAGGTGGTCAGCCGGATGATTAGACTCCAGAAAAACTACATTCATAATCAGGAGCTCACTGGCGTAGCTACGCCATAAGCCATCAAAATAGAGGCTATCCGTAATATAGGAGAAGGTATGCTCACTGGTTCTGAAAAGCATGCCATAAGTTTCTACCGGGTGTATGTGCCGAATGGGGGTGGTAAAGGAGACATTGCCAATGGAGTAGGACTTACCCTCTTGCAAAATCTCAATACCGGCAAGATAGTTTTTCAAGTAGGAAAAGATAACTGGCTCCGTCTCTAAAGCATCAGCTGGGGCAAAAAGTCGGCCACGGGGCTTAAAGCCACCCTGAGTCATTGCCTCAATCATGACATTGACATCGGCTGAGTGGTCAAGGTGGCGGTGTGATAGAATGATAGCGCTAAGCTTATCCGCTCTAAGCTTTCTCTTAGTCGACTGAACTATACAGCCGGGACCAGGGTCGAGGAGTATTTCAACACCACCTAGGCTCAGCCATAAGCCCCCTGAAGCCAGAATTTGGTTGGCAACCACTATCCTGGCACCACCAGTGCCGAGAAAGATTATGGTATCGCCTGATGAGTTTTGGTCTTGCATTGGCTAAGGTAACTATAGATGATAGCGGCAATTTTTACAATCAGTTTATGTAATTGTTTATTAACCTCACCCCCTTTATCCCCCTCTCCTTCAAAGGAGAGGGGGAAGTTATATTAAAAAAGAGAGGCGGAGCCTCTCTTTGACTCTCCTTATTCTGGAGTAGTAATTGGGGGGTTTAGAGGGGCTACCGCCCCTCTAAAAACGAATCTTCCCCTTAGCAAGGGGAAGGGGATACAGGGGATAGGGTTACTAATTAACAAAGGAAAGGGGGAATGATTATCTTATAAAGGACTAACACCCCTTCAAACTTCCCTTAATAAATTGGCTTCAGTTTAAGCCCTTTGACACCTGATGGTTAGTCCACTAAAATAGACAAGTAACCGATAAGGAGAGTAACCTATGAAACAACTTTGGGCACCATGGCGAATAGAATATATCCAGATGGAGAAACCAAAAGGGTGCATTCTATGCGACAAGCCTAAACAGAAGGACGATGCCGCCAACTATATCCTATATCGAGGAGACAAAAACTTCATCATTATGAATAGCTACCCCTATAACTCGGGGCACCTGATGATAGTCCCCTATAATCATACCGCTAATCTGGAAGAACTAACCAGTGAAGAGCGGCAGGAGCACTTTGAAATCGTTAGCCGGAGTGTCAAGATTCTGAAGCAGGCATTTAACCCGGATGGCTTTAACATAGGTATAAATTTAGGCCGGGTAGCTGGTGCGGGCATAGATGACCATATCCACACCCACATTGTGCCCCGCTGGCAAATCGATACCAACTTTATGCCGGTAATCGCCGACAGCAAAGTAATTAACGAAGCACTGGCTGAAACCTACAAAAAGCTAAAGGGCAAATTCTAGGTTAAGGGCAGAATTGGTGCCCCCAAGCGAATTCGAATCGCTGTTACCGGCTTGAAAGGCCAGTGTCCTAGGCCTCTAGACGATGGGGGCATGCTGTTATAGTATAACAGAGGCAGCGCCCGCCGACAATGCCATATACGGGAGATTGTTCAGTAAAGGGATTGAAAGGGGCAAAGCCCCTTTAAGAAATTCTATCTCTCTCCCCTTATGAAGGGGAGAGAGATAAACCCCGTTAGGCTCTGCCCTTACTGCGGTCACCGCAGGGGACAGGGCTTTAGCCCAGAGGGAACTCTAACCCCGTTAGGAATTGTAACAGGGCTAACGGGGTAAAGGGTAAGGGATTAGTAAACAATCTCTATGAAACAAGCCACCACTATTTATTACCCCGTGTCCATAATGTGATACAATACCCAAAATGAGCAAGACAACCGACCAAGCTAAGGGGGATGAGGTAAAAAGGGGGGAGTGGCTAAAAAGGAATTACATCCCCATATTAACCCTTATCCTTGTCATCCTTATTACCGTTGGTCTTTTCCTCTTTAGAGATAAGGCAGCTGAATTTAAGGACTATGGCTATCTGGGAGCCTTTCTTATCAGCCTACTCACTAATGCCACTGTCATCTTACCTGTGGGCAATGCTCTAATACTGGCGGCTTTAGGTGCCGTTTTGCCCTCAGCTATTCTGGTTGGGTTGGCGGGTGGAATAGGGGCCGCTATCGGGGAGATAACTGGCTACATGGCTGGCTACAGTGGTCGTGGTGTCTTAGAAAAGAGCCGGTTGTATCTTAGATTGGTGAAGTGGGTGAGAAGGTGGGGAATTATGACTATCTTTGTCTTCTCCCTGGTACCATTCTTCTTTGACCTGGCCGGGATAGCGGCTGGTGCTCTCCGCTTTCCTTTTTGGAAATTCTTGTTGGTCTGCTGGTTGGGTAGAACCATACTATACATAGGCATCGCCTTAGCTGGTGTCTGGGGATGGGAAGCGGTGCTACCTTACCTTGGCTAACGCCGCCTGATTTTCAGTAGTAATAATGAACCAGCAACAAAATAGATAAAGCTAGCCCCAAGCATAACCGAGTAGCCCAATCCAGGGCTATAGGCATTAAAGAAATCAATCACCGGCCCGATGAGGCGTGCCAGGGCGGCACCGCCAGCCGTAGCCAAATTGGTCAGACCAAGGTAGCGTGCCTCTTCACCCTTAGCTACTAAATCTGTGGCCAGAGCCCAGTTAGTGCTTACAAAAGCGCCAAATGAGACTCCCACCAGACCACCGCCGAGCATTATCAGCGTGTAGCTGTGTTGAAAGAGGAATATCAACGCAATCCCCAGAGCACCAAGGAACCCCGAAGTGACCGCAATCGGTCGGCGCCCTATTCTATCCGAGAGACGCCCGGCGGGATAGACCACAGCTAGCATGCCAGCAACAGCTACTATTGAAAACTGTGCTGTTGCCGTGGCTGGATTGGCGACACCAACCACATCCCTAAGAAAATACAACGCGAATGTCTGCAAGGTAGTGAACGCCATAAAGATAAAGAGGCGAGATACCAGAAACCAGATAAAATCATGGTTTGCCTTGATATCAATCTTGAAACTTCTGTACAGCGTTGGTAGTAAGGGCAACCGATAGCCACCGGTTCCCGGTCGCTCTTTAACCATCAGAGTGGTGGCCAGCATAGCCCCAACCAGGACAATAGCTAGTGCCCCCAAAGCCAGCCATAACCAGAAGACCTCCCCACCGATGGAGTAGCGATCCATAAAGAGAGCTATGGGATATAATAGTGTAATCCCGCCCAATATCTCGAGCAGGCTCTTCACCCCTGAAGCTAACCCCCGCCTTCTCCCAGGGACAAGGTCAGGAATAAACGCCTGATACGGACCCTGTGCCGTATTAGAGCTGACCTGCAACAGGCAATAAATGGCGAAAAGAGCGATATAGCTACCAGCGAGACCTATCCCGGGCAGAAATAGAATAGCCAGTATAGTGCCCAACAGGATGTAGGGGCGCCGACGCCCCCAGCTAAAGCCAGAGCGGTCGCTTATCGCCCCGGCTATTGGCTGGACTACTATCGCCAGGATTAAGCCGGCAAAGGTAAGAAGCCCAAGGTAGGTATTCTTCTCCGATTCAGCAACGAAGTCCAGCAGCCGCAATGGTAAAACAATGCTATGCAGACTACTCCAAAGAGCCGACAGGGCAAAACCGAAGATAGTGATCTTAATATAGTCAATAGAGCTAAATCCCTTAGCATTAACCCCGGTGCCAGTATTGCTTACCACTTCTTTCATCTTAACAAAGCATAGCAGAGGCAGAGCCAACCGACAACATCTCTGGCTTGATTTTGCCCCCCGTATCAGATATACTGCTCTATTGGTAATACAAGTTTCCCTGATTACTATATGGTATGTTCCTGGTTCTCCCCTGACCCCCACCCATCAAGCCTTAAATTAGCAATTAAGGAGCGAGATGAAAATTTTAGGCATTGACCCCGGAACTGTCTCCTTTGACCTTTGTCTTCTTGAGGACAGGGAAATCAGATACGAAGAGAGCATACCGTCAAGTGTGGTAGCCGAGAGACCCGAAGATATGGCGGAGAAGTGCCTCAGCCTGGAGCCCGATGTCATAATAGCTCCCTCGGGTATGGGACTTCCTAACCGGAGGTTAAGCGAAATCAGCGAGAGAGAGATGTTCGAACTCACATTAGTTCGGGAAGGAGAGAGCATACCAGTTCTTGACGGGATGAAGAAATTCTTCGCTATCGTCAGAGAAGCTGGTTTGGAGATTTTTTTCCTTCCGGGAGTTATTCAACTTCCCACGGTTCCCCGATGGCGGAAACTCAATAAGATAGATATGGGCACGGCGGATAAGCTGTGCATAGGAGCCTTCTCAGTGGAAATGGTGGCCCGGAAGAAGGAGGTAGCTTACAGTGAGGTTAACCATATTGTGGTTGAGCTTGGTGGCGGATATAATTGCGCCATGACTATCGAGAGGGGTAGGATAATTAACGGCATCGGCGGTACTCTCTTTCCTGGTCCTGGTCTTATGAACGCCGGAGCTATGGATGGCGAGATTGCTTATCTCCTGAGAGGTTTCGAGAAGAGCCTGCTCTTTGAAGGAGGCGCCAGCTATCTAGCTGGAGCAGAGGGTCTACCTATAGAAGACTTCACCAGCGAATCGTATCCCGAGGCATTTAATGCCTTCGTTGAAGGCATCCTATTTGCAATATGCAGCCAACGGGCTCTATTAGGGAACCGCGAAATCTATCTCTCAGGACGATTGACCAGATATGAAAACATATACAATCCGCTAAAAGTTCACTTAGAGGAGCTAGGATATGCGGTAAGCCCATTGCCTACACTTTCTGACAAGAGTAAGGCAGCCGCTCAAGGCTATGCGATGGTGGGCAACGGATTATACGGGGGATGCTATGAGCCGCTGGTAAAGCATATGATGATAGACCAGGCTGAAGGGTCAGTTACCGATTATGTTTATTGGAGGGAGAGAATTTGACTAGCCCGATATATATAGACTGGGCAATCACCAGTGCCTGTAATTTAAATTGCCGACATTGTGTTGGCATGGAGAATGCAGAGCTTACCCATGATGAAGCAGTTAAGATTGCCAAGGATATTATTGGACTGTTACCAAAGTGGGTGATACTCGAGGGTGGCGAACCCTTGTTGCGTGATGACCTGCACCACATCGGGGGAATGTTCAATGAAGAAGGGATTGAAGTATTTGTGATAACCAACGGCAATGCCTTTAACCAGGATAGGTTACAGAAATTGGCATCCTTCTCACCTAAGATTCTCTTTAGTATTGACGGAGCTGATGCTGCTGTCTATGAATACACCAAGAGAGGTGCCAAATTTGAGATTGCCAAGGAGTGGGCAGCACAATGCGCCGCCCTGGGTATTTTCCACGGAGTAACTACGGTTCTCTCCAAGCTCAATCTGGGACAAGTTAGGGAGCTTATCCAATTAACCGAGAGCCTTGGCGGGCAGCAGATTATCTTTTTGCCATTGAAACCTTTTGGTAAGGATGAGTTTTCCACCAGCTATTATCAGCAATATGCGCTCACCCCAAAGGAACAAGAGGCGGTGGTAAAGGAAATATACAGCTATGGGAGCAACTTAGATATTTTCTACGATGAGCCCTTCCTGTGGAACCTCGCCTCCAAGCACGGTTTCCTCACCAGCAATGTTGATAGCGGGATTACTATACCAGATGTGAAAGGATGTGCCGCTGCCTATTCACTTTATATTCAGACCAGTGGTAGTGTAAGGCCCTGTATGTTCTCTCCCAAAGAATTCACTTTTGGGAATGCGACCAAAGAGCCCCTGGAGGACATATGGTTGAGGATGAGGCAAAGCGAGGTACTCACCAGGTGGGCTGACCAGAGGGTGCGGAAAGGGGCCTGCGGGCAGTGTCCGCAGTTTGAATCCTGTCAAGGATGTTTAGCCCGAACCATAAGTCTCTCAGGAGACCCATTGGAGACAGACCCCAGCTGCCCTCTGGCTGCCTGACTTACCTTATACTTAAGGGGATTGAAGTGAAGAGGCCCCAGAGAGTTTAATCATCAGAATTTCAGGGATAAATCGCCAGTGCCTCCTTCTTGCTAATCTATCTATCCAAGCTAGTTACTAACAGAACGTCGGAAAAGCCATTTATTGAATGAATTTGTGGTATATACTTAGAGAGTGTATTATAATAATATTAGAGTTAGCTTGTAGAAGTTGAACGAATACTGTTATTTACGTAGGATACAATGGCAATACACAGGCATTTAAATAATGCTCCGCTGATAGAAGCGCTGATAGATATTCGAGTTAGCCTCCCATCTACCTTTGACCCTAAAGATTTCCTGAGCCTAACAAAGGATATATCCGACAAATACACAAAGTGTGAGCCACGTCAACTGTTTACGGCTGCTTTTGGAGTAGAATCAGGCAAGCCTTTCACACAGCCTGCTGAAAGTAAAGGGATTCATGGATATATATGCAAATCTGAGGACGGGAAGGACGTTGTACAGTTTAGGATAGATGGGTTTACCTTTAGTCGCCTAGATCCCTATTCAGAGTGGGAAACCTTTTTGCCGGAAGCTAAGAGGCTTTGGGGACTATATTCGATTAAATGTTTACCCGAGCTAATTACAAGAATAGCTGTCCGATATATAAACAGATTGGACCTACCTTTACCGATAAAGGACTTTGCTGACTATCTCACTGCACCTCCTCTAGTTCCTGATGCACTCCCTCAAGGAATAAGTCAGTTCTTAACTAGAGTAGTAATTCATGATGCAGACATAACGGCTAACATCGTACAGACAATGCAGAGTAGTCCCAAACCTGACCATATCGGGGTAATATTGGATATAGATGTGTTCAATCTGAAGGAGACTGGTTTCGAAGAGAGCAGTATCTGGCCAGAATTCGAGAAACTCAGGGATTTTAAGAACCAGATATTCTTTGAGAGTATTACTGAAAAAACTGCGAGGTTATATGAATGAATATATTAGTTCGTGATATGAGTAAAACAAACCCTTTCGTTTTTCCTCAAAATTGGGGGGTAAGCGAGAGCGCAACTGAAATTCAGAGAGAAACTGAGGAGCTACAAAGGAATTTTTCACGAAGTATAACCTTTGGAGAACACTTGTCAGAGATGCTTGAACGACTCATTGAAACCAAACAGGAACATGCTGTCGATAATTGGGATGGATATGGCGCAAAAGCCATTGATGAACAAGCATACCAGAATGGTATTCGGTTCATCTTATCGCTAACGTCGGATATTCCTGCCCCTGATATAGGTGTTGAACCTGATGGTGAGGTCGTATTCGAATGGTATGGAGGAAAACGCAAGGTTTTTTCTATAAGCATAGGGAATAGGAACGAATTAACATACGCTGGGCTTTATGGCATCAATACGACTTATGGTGTTGAGCATTTCTACGGGAGTCTACCTGACACGCTCTTGGATAATATTAATCGGGTTTTTCCAAAAGGAAAATAATTTATGGTATTGCCTAGTATCGTAAACTCAAACGAATCATTAGCGCGTTACTTAAATCAGAAAAGCGGATACTTTTCTACTGACAGGAATTCAGTCTTACCAAGGGCTTTCATGCCTCCAACTAACTTAAGGCTCTCTGTCTTCAGAATTGATGGGCTCAAATTGGACGAGGTCTGGGAAATCGGGCAAAAGGAAGTAATAGATGTTCTGCCACAATCTAAGACACTATATGGTATGGCAGATATCAAAGCTTCGAAGGTTAGAGAGTTTGCTCTAGAAATAGAGCCCAGCAATACACCTCCAAGACATGCGGACATATGTGGATGGCCCGAAAAAGCCAAGCGTAAGTCAGTAGCACAACAGCTTGCGGCAGAAGCAAAATTAATACTTAAATAATTTAAAATGGTTGCTTTTGCTAATTCTTTTGCTGATCCATTCGTCGAATTTCAGGGATAAATCGCTAATGCCTCAAGTCCAGTAGTTTCCGGTAAGCCGAGCATAAGGTTCATATTTTGGATGGCTTGCCCGGCCGCCCCCTTGACCAGGTTATCAAGGCAGCTAATAACAATAAGCCTCCCCGTCCGGTGGTCAATGGTAGGGTGAATGAGACAGAGGTTGCTCCCCCAGGTATGCTTGGTATGTGGTGGGAGTTCTACTATCTTGATAAAAGGCTCATCCCGGTAGAAGTCTATGTAAAGCCGTCTTAGCTCCTCTTCTCCCCTTTTGCCCACAGCCACTTTGCCTGAGGCGAGTGGAGCATAGGCAGTAGTCAATATTCCCCGGGTCATTGGCAGCAGATGAGGGACAAAGGTCACCAAAGGCGACTGCTCAGGGTGAAGCACTGTTAACTCCTGAATAATCTCCGGCAGATGCCTATGCCCGGCTAAGGCATAGGCAGCCACATCTTCATTGGCTTCTGAATAGTGAGTCTGCAGACTCACGGTTCTACCCGCTCCGGATACACCAGACTTGCTGTCAATAACAATCTCAGGCTTAATCAGTCCAGCCTTAACGGCTGGAGCCAAAGCCAGAATAGCCCCGGTGGGATAGCAACCGGGGTTAGCCACCAGTCGGGCAGAGGCAACCTGAGTCCGGTGTAGCTCGGTCAGGCCATAAACCGCCTGCTCCAGCAATTGTGGGGCCGGGTGAGTAAAATTATACCAGCGCCGGTAATCGGCAACATCCTTTAGCCTGAAATCGGCACTAATATCCACTACCTTAATACCATGGTTGAGTAATGGTATCACCTCTTTAGCACTCTCCTGATGTGGCATAGCGGAGAAGACAAAGTCAACCTCGCCTAGCTCAGCTTCAACAGTCAAGTCTAGGCTAGCCAGATGAGGAAAAACCTCGCCCAGCCTTTTCCCGACAGCACTTCGCCCGGTAACTGAGGTAAGCTCTACTTCTGAATGCTGAGATAGTAGCCGTGCCAGCTCAACACCAGCATAACCGGTAACATTAATAATGCCAACCTTAGCTTTATTCATAAGAAACCCCCTCGTTATTCCTGTTATTCTTCATCAGGGCTAAATTCGGCAATTTCCCGGTCTTGTCGCACCGCAGCTAAAGTCCGCTTGATGCTAGCCTCTTTCCAACCAGAGACCGACAAGATTCTCCTCAGAAATTCGATACTGGCCTCATACTCCGGACTTATTAACTCCGTGACCCCCAGACCTTTAAGCAACTCAGCTTCTTTGACTCGGTGAATCCGGGCCACAATTTTAAGCTTGGGATTAATCTTTAGGGCAGTCTGGACAGTAGTTACTACGGCTAACGGGTCAGGAAAGGTTACCACTAATGCCTTAGTTTTATTTAGGTCTACATGAGAAAGGACATGGACATTACTGGCGTCCCCATAAATGCAGGCTATCCCACCACAACGCAGGTCAAAAATAACCTCGGGGTCAATTTCAACAACAGTATAAGGTATACCGGCATCTCGCAAACCTTGAGCAATAGTTTGCCCAACTCTTCCGTAGCCGGCAATCACCACTGGATTTGCTACTTCAGATGAGTCAGCAACGGACAAGGCCAAAGTATCTTCGGCTACCGCCTCTCCACCTGTTGGAACTCGTGTTAATTTGGGATACAACCAGGAAGCTGAACTCATGGATAGCGGCGTCAATATCATGGTAATAATGGCGCTGGCAAGGATTAAGGAATAAATCTGGTCGGAGATAATGCCCGTATTTACTCCAGCTTGGGCCAGAATGAAGCTAAATTCCCCGATTTGAAAAAGACCCGCCCCGACGAGGAGGGCTATCCCCCCGCTATAGCCAAAGAAGCGGACAATGCCAGAAACAACCAGAAATTTTATGAGGACAATAATGGCCACTGTTATGACTATTAACCACCAGTTTTCAAGTACAAACCTCGGACTTAATAGCATGCCCAGAGAGACAAAGAATAAGGTAGCGAAAATATCTCGCAGTGGGGTAATTTCAGCCAAAGCCTGGTGGGCGAACCTTGTTTCACGGAGCACCAAGCCAATGACAAAGGCGCCAAAGACTACCGAAAGTCCGAGAATATAGGTGCCCAGAGCCGCCCCCAGGGACAAAACCAGAACCGTTAGCAGGAATAACTCTCGGGAGCGAACCCCGCCAACCCGGCCCATCAGCCAGGGAAGTACCCACAGCCCTAATACAATCGCTATCCCGACAAAAAGGACGGCTTTCCCGGTGGCTATAGCCAAAGCGAAGAGCAAATTTTCCACTGTTCCGCCCAGAAGGGGTATTACTACTACCATCAAGACCACGCTAATGTCCTGAAGAACAAGAATGGCAATCATAATTCGCCCGTGTACCGAGTCCAGCTCGCCCCTCTCCATCAATATTTTGAGGCAAACCATAGTGCTACTGAGGGAGATAACCAGCCCGAATAAGGCAGCCTGGGATAAGGACCACCCGAATAAAGTGCTACCCACTACTAGGCCCAAGGCAAAGGTAATCAGAATTTGAGCTACGCCACCCCACAGACCCACCTTACCCACCTGCCGTAACTGACTAACGGAGATTTCCAATCCCAGCGTGAACATCAATAAGGCAACACCCATGGTTGCTGCCGCCTCAATCAGCGCCAAATCACCCACCAAACCCAGCGCATGAGGACCCATCACTACCCCGACTACAAGATAACCCAATATCACTGGTTGCCTGAGCCGATGGGCTATCATCCCCCCTACCAAGGCGGCTCCCAATAGAATAGCAATGCTAATTACTGGGTCTAATTGAGGCATAAATCCTACCCAAGCACTCGTTGAGTACAATTTTTATTATGGCTCATTGTAGCATATAACAGCCGCTTATAGCACCAAATCAGGCTAAAGAATTGTCAACGGTAGTTGGCATATGTTATTATGATATATCTTCCGAAAGTTCCCCAAGGGAGCAGGACTAGATGCCTAAGATTTATTTTATTGATGTAACTAATCGAGATACGGTGCAGGCGTCCCGTATTAGCCTGGCCAAGCTGCAGAAGACCATGCTCAACATATATCTGGGTGAGATGGGAATCCACCAGTCAGAATTTGCTTTCCCCTATACTAAACATGACCAAAACTATGTAAGGGCTAATCTGGAGCTAAAGGAGTTAGGGGCTATGGGTTCGCTCATCCTAGAAGGTTGGTGCCGGGCAATCGTGGCTGATGTTAGTGGGGCATTGCCAACCGGGGTGCGTGACCTTAATTTGTCCATCTCCACCTCAGACCAGATGATAACCAAGAAATTTCAGGGCAAGCTGGATAGAGAGCGAGTGATTAAGAGGATGGTAGAGGCAGTAGCCTGCGCTAAAAAAGGGGGCGTTCGCACCCTAGGGGTTAATGCTGAGGATGCCTCCCGGACTGACCTCGGCTACCTTATCGAATTCGCCCAGGCAGCTAAAGAGGCCGGCGCTGACCGGGTCAGATACTGTGACACCCTGGGTTATGATACTCCCATGAGCATCTACCAGCGGATTAAAACCCTGGCTGAGCAAGTAAAAATAGCTATTGAGCAACACTGCCATAATGACCTGGGTATGGCAGTAGCTAACTCTGTGGCCGGAGCACGGGGAGCTATTGATGGTGGTGTTGATGCCTATATTAACACCTCAGTAAATGGTCTCAGCGAGCGAGCTGGACAGGCCGACCTGCTCAGTTGTATCCTGGCAATCAACTTTGCCCGAGATATGGATAAATATGAAATTGGTGACCCCATCGACCTTACGGTCGTCCACAAACTGGCTAAGTATGTCGCCTACGCCTTTGGTGTGCCAATTCCGATAAACCAGCCCGGTGTGGGGGCTAATGCCTTTGCCCATGAGGCTGGTATCCATACCGATGGTGCCCTCAAAGACCGCCATAACTACGAGCTCTATGACTGTGAGCTACTGGGCGTCTGTGACCTATCAGATACCACCATTATGGAAGAAAAGCCAGCGAGTCGTGTTATCACCACTGGCGAGTATGGAGGTCTGGCTGGCTTCAAGCATGTATATGGAAGGCTAGGCATTACCTTCACTGACGATGAGAGTGCCGAGCATGTCCTGGAGCTGGTGCGTTATGCCAGTGCTCATACACAGATACCACTAACCGACGATGAACTACGCTTAATCGCTAAATACCCGGAACAGGTGAGGCAGATTCTCACCATAACGCCGTAATTAGCTAGAAATTGTGGCTAGTGATTTATCAGGCAGGATATTGACTCCTATCGGCACTGTCAGGTGCCCCATGAGTAACCAATCTATAAACCAAGCCTTGCTAAACATCTACCATCAACTGATGGCTCGCTATGGACCCCAAAATTGGTGGCCAGCACAGGGACCTTTTGAGGTAATAGTTGGTGCCATCCTTACCCAATCAGCCGCCTGGGGTAATGTGGAGAAGGCAATAGCCAATCTAAAATCAGCCAAGGCACTATCACCCCAGGCACTACGCCAATTGCCTCTCTCCGAACTGGCTAGGCTTGTCCACCCCTGTGGCTACTATAACGCCAAAGCACTAAAGCTTAAATCCTTCGCTCACTGGCTGGGTGAGTATTATAGCGACAGCCTTGATGAGCTATTTGCTACAGATACCTGCCGCCTCCGTCAACAGCTCCTCTCCATCCATGGCATCGGACAGGAGACCGCCGATTCGATAATTCTGTATGCCGCCAATAAGCCGGTTTTCGTTATTGATGCTTATACCCGCCGTATCATCAACCACCTTGGTCTAGCCCCAGACAGCAATAGCTACACTGCTTACCAGGCACTTTTTATGAATAATCTGCCCGCTGATGACAGGCTATTCAATGAATACCATGCCCTGTTGGTCTGCCTGGCCAAGAATGTTTGCCGAAGCCGCCCCCTCTGCCAGCAATGTTGCCTCAATAACATCTGCCGCTTCTATACGAGTTTGCGTGGTAACCTCACTCCCTCTCCCCACACACTTCAAAGGAGGGAAGAAACATAGATTTTGAAGAGGCTTCGCTCCTTTAACTACCCAATTCCTACACAAAACAGTGTAAAAACCACAAGCTGGGAAAGTTGACTTCAAGATGGAAATATGCCAACATAAAATCGATATTACCGCGGACAGCGTTAAGAAGGAGCACAAGGTGAAGACAACGGAGGAATCAGCAGAAAGAGTAATCACCACCACTTGTGCCAGCCATTGTGGTGGAACATGCGTGCTTAAGGTTCATGTTAAAGAAGGGGTGATTACCCGAATTGAGACCGACGATAGGGAAGAGCCTCAACTGAGGGCTTGCTGGAGAGGACGTGCCTATCGTCAGCGGGTATATGCTCCGGACAGGCTGAAATTTCCGCTGAAGAGGGTGGGAGATAGAGGAGAGGGGAAGTTTGAGCGGGTCACCTGGGCTGAGGCTCTGGATACGGTAGCCCAGGAGTTGATACGGGTCAGGGATACCTACGGGCCAGCCAGCATCATATATTTGTGGGGAGCGGGTGACTCAAATCAGTTGCATAATACTCGGTACTTCCATAAACTGCTTTCCCGTGCTGGCGGTTACTCAAGGGTCTGGGGCGTGTGGTCCTACCAGGGAGGCGTAACCGCCTCGCAGATCACATACGGCACCTGGCATGCCGGTAATTCCAGGGATGACCTATTGAATTCCCGCCTCATCATCTTGTGGGGTTGGAACCCGGCTAACACTATACATGGCACCAACACATCCTGGTACCTAGCTCAAGCAAAGGAAGCCGGAGCCAGGATTGTTGCCGTAGACCCTCGGTACACTGATACAGCGGCGACCTTTGCCGACCAGTGGATACCAATCAGACCGAACACAGACACTGCCATGCTGATAGGCATGGCCTACACTATCATAAAGGAGAACCTTCAAGACCAGGCGTTCTTGGACAAATATACTGTAGGCTTTGACCATTTCAAGGACTATGTTTTAGGTGTAGAGGATGGAAAAGCCAAGACTCCAGCTTGGGCAGAGGAGATAACTGGGGTGCCAGCAGCTACAATCGAGAATCTGGCTAGGGAGTATGCCACTACTAAGCCGGCAGCGCTGATGTCTGGCGTTGCCCCGGGGCGCACTGCCTATGGTGAGCAATATCACCGGGCGACGAGCACCTTAGCTGCCATAACCGGCAACATCGGCACCCATGGCGGAGACGCCGCCGCGAGAGCCTGGGAATCGGGAAGTTGGTATCCCTACAAGATTACATACGGCCATACATACAGACCGGAAGACGGTTTCAACCCACTGGAGAAGGTAGTGACAGACGGTCACCCTCAACTCTATGTCTCTTCAGGGGTTCACTATGTACGCTTGCCAGATTTTATTCTGAAGGGAAAAGCTGGTGGCTACCCCGCCGACATTAAACTGGCCTTCATAGTAAATCATAACTATCTGAATCAGTTGCCAAATATTAACAAAATTGTACAAGCCTTGAAGAAGCTGGAGTTTATTGTGGTTCTTGAGCAGTTTATGACACCCACGGCCAAGTTTGCTGACATCGTGCTGCCAACAACCACCTTTTTAGAGAGAAATGACATTGACTTTGGTGTAGGGACCCCGTTCTATGGCTTTGTGAATAAGGTGATAGAGCCCGTGGGCGAATGCAAATCTCAACTTGAGATAGCTCGTGAGTTGGCCGACCATATGGGTATCACCGACTTCGGTGACGAAACGGAGGATGAGTTGCTCAGAAAAGAGGTGGCTGAATCTGAGATTCCAGATTATGAGGCGTTCAAGGAGAAGGGCATCTACAGGATTGAGCTTGATGAACCCTATGTCGCCTTTAAGAAACAGATTGATGAACCAGCCAACAATCCCTTCACTACGCCTTCAGGGAAGATAGAGATTTATTCTCAACAATGGGCGGACCTCAACAATCCTGAGCTTCCGCCGGTGGCAAAGTACATTGAGGCCTGGAAAAGCATAGACGCTCCTCTGGTGAAGAAGTATCCCCTCCAGCTCATTACCACTCATTTTAAAAGACGGACGCTCAGCCAGTACGATAATATCCCATGGCTGAGGGAACTTGAGGCTCAGACGATGCTCATTAACAGCGCCGATGCCGGGGTTAGAGGCATACGTAATGGTGATATGGTCAGGGTATTCAATGATAGGGGTGAGGTTATCATTCCAGCTAGGGTGACAGAGAGGATTATGCCTGGTGTGGTTGATATCCCCCACGGCGCTTGGTACACTCCGGACGAGAAAGGAGTAGATAAGGGAGGAAACCCTAATGTCCTGACCAGAGACCAGTGTTCACCAGGTGGGGCGTTCCCTTATAATACCTGTTTAGTTCAAGCTCAAAAGGTCTAGGATAGGAGATAAGACAATGCAAATGGGATTCTATTTCAATCAGTCTCGATGTACAGGCTGTTATACCTGTATCATCGCCTGTAAGGACTGGCATGATGTGCCCGCCGGGCCAGCAAGTTGGATAAGAGTGCCAACGATAGAGAAAGGCAAATACCCTGATGTATTAGTAGACTTCATGTTTGTCCCTTGCTATCACTGTGTCGAACCTCCCTGTGTGCCCGCTTGCCCGGTTGGTGCTATTACCAAGAGGGAGGAAGACGGCGTAGTGGTGGTAGATAGAGAGGCATGCCTAGGGAAAGATAACTGTGAACTGTGTAGGGAGGCATGCCCTTATGATGTGCCTCAGTTTGGAGCCGAGGATAATGCCAAGATGCAGAAGTGTAATTTCTGTCTGGACCGGTTAGCGGAAAACAAGGAGCCTATCTGCGTGGGTGCGTGCCCTATGAGAGCATTGGATGCAGGCCTCCACGATGAACTAAGGGCAAAGTATGGAGACGTAAAGGAAGCGGAGGGATTTGTCTATTCTTCGGAGGTAAAACCCTCAATTGTGTTTAGGCTAAAGGCAAAGCGTTCCTCAGCCTACCACCCTGAATCTGGAACAAGGATTGGAGTTTGAAGCTAGGCTTGGAGATTACCTAAAAGGGGAGGGAACCTCATAGAGAAACTGAAGCTGGATACCCTTGCTGATAGAGTAGCCGACCTGATTATCAATGCCAGAAGAATAGTAGTCTTCACCGGTGCCGGGGTTAGCACTGAATCCGGGATTGCCGATTTTCGTAGTCCTGGCGGGCTGTGGAGCCGTTTTGACCCAAATGAGTTTACCTACCAGAATTTCATTAGGGACCCTGAAGTAAGGAGAAAGCAGTGGCAGTTGCTTTACAAGAGAGGTTTAACGGCTCAAGCTAAGCCCAACCCCACCCACTACGCTATCGCTGAGCTGAACAAGCTGGGCAAGCTTGATTGCGTCATTACCCAAAATGTAGATAACCTTCATCAAAGGGTAGAGGTACCTGATGACAAGGTATCCAAATCCACTAATGCCACCCAGAGAGGGAAGAGGTTATCCGGGCAGTGTTCAAAGAGGAAGCTCTCGTCAATTTCCACAGTACACGAAACATTTTCGGGGACCGTAGGCCTGAGCTTTATGGGCTAATCTACACCCCCTTATCTGAGCCATATATGCTTACTACTACCATATCCCCAGAGTTAAAGAGGCATGAAGGCAAGAAAAAAGGAGGTGCAACAGAAGGATAATACATAACTTAACGTTCTATCATTCATTCATGGATTCCCTAGACAAGAATGTTCATCAGTTCGGATTTGGGAGGTAGAATTATGGAGAAGATTTTTTTCTATAGTGCAGGCTACAAGCTAAGCGGCTACATCCGTATCCCCCAAAATTTTAAAAAGAAGATCCCAGGTATTGTTTGCTGCCATGGCTATTCTGGGCAGATAGAAGTATACATGACAGATATTTCTGAGAAACTAAGCGCGGCTGGATATGCAACGCTAATCTTCTACCACCGAGGTCTTGGAGAAAGTGAAGGGCCACAATCCCGTGTTATTCCCCAAGAGCAGGCTGAAGACATACGAAACGCCATTACCTACCTACAAACAAGAGCTGAAGTAGACCCTGATAGAATCGGACTTTATGGAGCAAGTCTTGGAGGTGCTAATGTTATTTATGCAGCGGGAATTGATCCTAGGGTGCAATGTGTGGTTGAAACTGGTGGGATTGGAGATGGTGAACGTTGGCTAAAGAGTGTAAGAAGGAGATGGGAGTGGCTTGCGTTCCTTAAGGAGATTGAGGAAGATAGAGCTAATAGAGTTCTAACTGGTATCTCTCGCATTGTTGACCCCCATTACATTCTCCCACCAGACCCTGATACATCAAAAATCATGGACCCAAAATTCAAAAGTTTTCGCCAAAAATGGGGCTCTAAAGGATACCCTCTCGAGACAGCTGACGCTATAATTGCTTATAAACCAGAGCTGGTTGCCGAGCGGATTTCACCCAGAGCCGTCTTGTTTATTCACATGGGTAATGATGTACTGGTGCCTCCGGAAGAATCCTGGAATATGTATCAAAGAGCTAATGAACCCAAGAGAATTGTTATTATGTCAGGCTGTGTACATTATGATGTCTATAAGTTTAACAACCCGGCAGTCTTCGACAAAGTGATGGCTACGGCAACAGAATGGTATAAGGAATATCTACCCACCGAGTAACTAGAGGCATTAAGAGCTTCCTTTTTAATTTCTCTGATTGTCAGTTATGATGACTTGGTCGATAATCGCGCTAAATAGGAATGCAAAGGGAAATTGACTGCTTTGTATTGTATCCGTTCCAGCAGCATTGCCAGCGTGAGGCCAATTATTGGGGAAATGTATGCTGCAGGTTTTACGCTGGTTGTGGTGCCGGGTTGGTGCGAGATATAATGGCATGGGCAGCCGGGAGCGGCACAATCGGCTCACCGGGACGGAGGGTAAAGTCTGGGTGAGGTAGTCAAACAGTTAGCCGAAAAAGGCGCACCCGATATTACCGTTATCGGTGGTGGTATTATCCCCCCCGAAGATATCCCCCGGCTTAAGGAAGCTGGGATTAAGGAGATATTTCTACCAGGTACACCTCTAGAGAAAATAATAGAATGGACAAAAGAGAACGTAAAGCGCGTAAGATAGGCTTACTTCTGGTGGTAAATGAAAATGAAGCTAGCCGATAAGATATTAGCCGGCAATGTTCGAGCTGCCGCCAAACTTATGACCGATATTGAGGATGGGGTCCCAAAGGCTGTTGAAGAATTAAAGAACATTTACCCCCACACTGGAAAAGCCTACATAGTTGGAGTGACTGGTGCCCCAGGTGTCGGCAAGAGCACACTGATTGATGGTCTAATCGGTATTTTCCGAAGGGAAAATATGACAATCGGGATTATTGCTATCGACCCTACCAGCCCTTTTACCGGTGGGGCAATATTAGGGGATAGAGTAAGGATGCAAAAACATAGCCTGGACAAGGATGTATTTATTAGAAGCTCAGCCACCAGAGGCTGGGGAGGGGGACTATCAAGGACTACAATAAGTATGATTCATGTTATGGATGCTATGAGCAAGGATATTATCTTAGTTGAGACGGTGGGCACAGGGCAAGCAGAAATAGATATTACCAGAGTTGCTGACACAGCTACTATTATCCTGACTCCAGGGATGGGGGACGAAATTCAAATGATGAAAGCTGGCATTATGGAAGCGGCTGACATCTTTGTCATAAATAAGGCAGACAGAGAGGGAGCCGACAATCTAAAAATCGGGCTGGAAGCTATGCTTGAGATGAAGGTTTATCCGGCTAACGAGTGGAAGCCTAGTATTGTCTTAACTGAGGCAATCTATGATAAAGGCATTGAGGAATTAGTGGCGGCAGTCTTTAGGCATAAAGAATTCCTCGTTTCCAGCGGAGAGCTTGAAATGCGCCGTAAACAGAGAGCCAAACTGGAGTTGATTAAAGCTATTGAAAGCTCGCTTAAAGATTATGTTTACCAGCAGATTGAAAAAGGTGCTTACTTTGAAAAATTAGTAGACGACTTAGTACAGAAAAAAACTGATCCTCATTCTGCGGCCTCAAAGATTATTAATCGGTTTAGTAAATAACTTGTAGTCAGGCATTAAGTTTCAAAGCTAAACAGTGGTCTAGCTCCATCACCCGCCGAGTATTTGTCGCCACAGAATACTTTGTGTCCCATCTTCACCCTTTGACCAATTAGCTCCATGGTAACCCTACTGGGGTCGATGTCAATTAAATTACCCATTATCCACGGTCCTTCGTCAAGTTCAACCAGCACTATAATATAGGGACATTCACCCTGGCGACCTTCCGGGGCTACATAGACAGTGGTAAAGGTTTGAATTTTACCTTTGCCACCCAGTTCAACAACATCCATATCCGGGCTAGTGCATTGGTGACAAACCATCTTTGGTGGCACGGTAATGGCACCACACTCATTGCATTTTAAGCCTAATAGTTTATTTTTCTTAAGTGCCTCATTATAGTCTTTGAAAGTAAGTTTATATTCCAATTTCAGCCTCCCAGAACTAAATCACTTATATCTTTTACCAACCCTTCTGGAGAATCAGGTTACAAAGTGTGCCCCCTTCTCCCCCTAGCGTGTCGGTCATCCCTATTCTGGCGCCTTCAACCTGCCTCTCGCCGCACTCGCCCCTCAATTGTTTTACTATTTCATATACCTGGGCAGCCCCAGTGGCACCTATAGGATGCCCCTTAGCCTTTAGCCCACCGGAGGGGTTTATCGCTATTTTACCACCAATGTCAGCCTCACCCTTCTCCCAGGCTTCACCGGCCGTGCCAAAGTCAAAGAAGCCGAGGCCTTCAGCGGCAATTAGGCTAGCGATGCTGAAGCAATCATGAAGTTCACAGACATCTATATCTTGAGGAGTGAGCCCAGCCATATCATAAGCTTGCTTGGCTGATATTTCCCGGGCTCTAATTCGCGGCAGATACTCTTGCTGATTAGCTAAGGGGCCAGATGAAGCCTGACCAACGCCAATAATATACACTGGCTGGTTAGTCAGTTTTTTCGCCCTTTCTTCTGAGACCAGAACCATAGCGGCGGCACCATCAGAAAATGGGCAGCAATCATATAATTGGAGCGGTTGACATATCATAAAACTGCCCAGTGCCATCTCCATAGTTATTTCCTTTTGGAAGTGGGCTTTGGGGTTAAGCCTGCCATAATGGTGGGATTGGATTGAGGTTGTTGCCATCTGCTGTTTAAGCTTGGCTAACGGTATATCATACTTCTTGGAATAGAGGTGGGCTAGCAGAGCAAAAACAGCCGGGAAGGTAATACCAGACGGATATTCATAGCGGCTATCGCTGAACATAGCAAAGGTTCGTGTGGCTAAGGGGGTGCCCATGATGGCGGCTCTTTCCGTGCCCCCAGCCAAGACTATATCATAGGAACCGGAGGCAACCCAGTGGAAGGCGTCCCTTATTGCCATGCTGGCTGAGGCACAGGCACCGTCATACCTATTAGCCGGAATGTTAAAGGCACCAATATTCTCAGCAATAAAGGCTTGCACCATACCCTGCCCCTCAGTGAAGTCTCCCAAACAGTTACCCAGAAATAGGGACTGGACGTCCTTCGGCCTCAAGTTTGCCTCATTTAGCGCATCCATGGCGGCTTCAGCAAAAAGCTCCACGCTGGTCTTTTTCTGAGCACCACTAAATTTTGTCTGCCCAACACCAACTACAGCTACTTTCCTCATGACTCCTCCTAATTAGACTATTAGCTACCGTGGCAAAAATTTGCCATTTTTGCTTTTAGCCGGCTATTTAATAGCCTAAGCGGAATAAGGACGATATACCGCTGATTCAGCTACTAGCTCGGCGATATCCATGACTTTGAGTGATTCTTCAGCCCCTTTCGCCTTTATGCCATCTTCAAACATCTGCAGGCAGTAAGGACAGGCAGTAGCCACAATCTGAGCTTCAGTTTCTATTACCTGCTCAGTGCGCACCTCATTGATTCGGCGGCCAATGCGCTCTTCAAGCCACATGCGACCACCGCCACCACCACAGCAGAAGCCCTGCTTTCGATTGCGTTCCAACTCAACCAGTGTAATATCAGGTATATTAATCAGAATCTGCCTCGGTGGCTCAAAAATATCATTGTACCTCCCTAAGTAGCAGGCATCATGATAAGTCACCACTCCGCTACTACCTCTGATAATTCTTAGCCCATCTTCCCGTAACAACCGGGCAATAAACTCGGTGTGATGGAAAACCTCGAACTCTCCCCCAAACTGGGGGTATTCATTCTTTATTGTGTTATAGCAATGAGGACAGCCGGTAACGATTCTCTTTACATTATAACTCTTTAGCAGCTCGATGTTCTTTTGAGCCTGTAGCTGGAACAGGTATTCGTTACCCAGGCGACGAGCCGGTTCACCGCAGCAGCTCTCCTCGACACCTAAGATGCCAAATTTAATCCCGGCTACTTTTAACAGTTTAGCCACAGCCTGGGTCACCTTCATACTTCTTTCTTCTAGCGCCGAGGTGCAACCAACCCAAAATAGAATGTCTATGTCACTATCTTCAGCTAAAATCTTAATATCAAGCCCTTCCGCCCAATCAGTCCTTGTTGCCGTAGTCCCCCGCCACGGGTGTCCCCGGGCTTCAATACTTCTTAGTGCTCCTTCTGCTGTCTCCGGGATAGCCGCCTGTTCCAGCACCAGGTTTCGCCTCATATCAATAATCTTGACCATTTGCTCAATACTAACCGGACAAACCTCCTGGCAAGCACGGCAGGTAGTGCACTCCCAGATTACCTCTTCAGTTACCACCTCGCCAATCATTGCCGTGCCTGGATTAGCCGAAGATACTTCCGCCTTGCCCTTGAGCAATTCAGGTCCTATCCCCAGTAAATGCTCTTTGAGGTTTAAAATCACTTCCCGGGGGTCGAGGGGCTTACCACTAAGCTGGGCCGGGCAGTTAGCGTGGCACCGTCCGCATACCGTACAGGTATAAAGATCGAGCAGGTGCTTCCATGTAAAGTCCTGGATTTTGGCTACGCCAAAGGTCTCCGTCTCTTCCAGTTCAATGGGCTTAAGCGCCCCTTTAGGCCCCAAGGACCTGAAGAACACATTGAAGGGGGATACGAGGATATGCAAGTGCTTTGAGCGAGGGATGTAGACCATAAAACCAAGGATTACGGCGTAGTGAAGCCACCAAACCGTTTTGTATAACGCTACCAATATGCTTTCCGATATACCCATATCGGTCAGGAAGCCGGCCAAAGCCGTCCCTACGGGCGGCCAGGAGGCTTGAACCCGGTAAGCGGCATAGCCAAAGCCCTCAATGAAAAAATGCAGCACCATAAGACTGAAGACCAGTAACAGGATAACACCAGCCTCAGCATTTATCTCCAGTCGCTCCGGCCTGACGATATAACGCCTGACAGCCGCCCAGACTACAGCGGCGATAACAAATAATCCGGCAATGTCTAGAATTGAGGAATAGACTATCTCAAATGTGCTACCCTCGAGCACTGTAGAGAGGCCAAACCCTTCTCCCAGACCAATAAAGATAATATAACCGATAAAGAACAGGGCGAAACCCCAGAATAGGAGTGCGTGCCCCATTCCGGCCAGGTCCTTACCAGTAATACTCCTCAGGTTACACCACTGGGGAAAGACCTCAACTAGCATGGCTTTGATTCGGTGACCTATGCTATCGAAGCAGTTTTCCCCCTGTCCGAGGCGCATGAGGCGAAAAAGGAAGTAAACTCTCCTGGCAAATAAGCCGAAGGCAATAGCGAATAAGAGCCAAAAAATCACATAGCCTGAAATGTTCCAATATGTTGCACTAACGGGTGAAATAGCTGCCTCCTATTTCCTCTACCGGCAAGATTCATCATAAAATTGGCTTGACTGCTAAGCTAACTAATTTAGCTAAAAGGCTCTAGCGCAAACGGTTGACGGCAATAAAAATACCCAGAGCTATGGCTACCAGGTCAAAGACTATGTTAAGTGGACTAAAATGAAGTACCCAACGGAAAGGAATCTCAAATAAAAGGCTGACAAACCAAAGGCTAGCCAGGTAGCTTATGACTACACCAACACCAGCAATAGTAGCTAATCCCTTGCCTCGCTTACGGTTAACTGAAAGGCTAACTACTTCCCCAATAGCATAACCGGCGCCGGCAGCCAGCAACAAATTAAGGAAAAAGAAGGGCACGAATCCACTTATCGCTGCCCAGACAATGCCTGAAACAATAGCTATACCTAATCCGGTTCCGGCCGCCCGCAGGTAGTATTGAGTAGAAACGTGATAAGTAGGCAGCTTATACAGCTTGGCACAATCCCGACACCGAGCTCCCACTGGCGTCTGCACCATACACTTAGGACATATCAGTTTGCCACACTTGCCACATCTCAGATTAGTCTCAACATCAGGGTGAGTAGCACATCTCATTTTTTTAGCGCCAACCTTTCCCCTGTTTTTCTTGTTGTTTAGGCTGTTGTTCCGCCGAACCAGCTTGAAGAGGCACTCGATGTATCCAGACCTCTCTATCCCTTATATCACGGTCAAAGAACAGGCGATTAAGTAACAGCTGACCTCGGTTCACTGAAGCCGTAACTGAGGTTCGTGGTACCGTTAGCCGTTTGAATATTGCTATTAAGAGTGCAAACAGAAAGCCTAATGTAATGGGTAGCCGCTCCTCAACACCTAGAGGTTGGCTAAGAAACCAGCTAAGTATGGGTAAAGATATTAACGCTATAAGTACTCCCAAAGCTAGCTGTCGGAATGGAGCCAGGGCGTAGGCTATCACCAGGGTTATGAGCCCCAGCCACGGGGATAACATAATAATAACACCCAGGGTGGTAAAAATACCGCGCCCGCCTTGAAAGCGTAGGAAAATAGGCCAGTCGTGTCCAATAATCGTAAGGACACCCACTGTTACCTGCTGGTAGGCTTCAAGCCCCAGCAGTTGGGCCACCCATACGGTTAAAGCTCCTTTGCCGATGTCAAAAATGACTACCGGGATAGCCAGCCACTTAGAAGTTAACTCCCGTAGGTTACTAGCACCAACATTACCACTGCCATATTGCCTAATGTCTATACCACGGGACCATTTAGCCACCAGATAGGCAGCGGGCACGGCACCTAAGAGATAGGCACCTACTATTAATAGCCCAAACTCAACAACCACGAATACCCCCGTTGAGATAGTTTACTATAGGCCAGTTAGCTTTGGTGCTCGTTGCTCATTTAAGGCTATGATTCGCTCGGCCGATTCCATTGGCACCTCCACACCACCAATCATAGTCTCACTGGCAGCGTCCAGACCATGGTAGTCACTGCCACCAGTGGCAACAAGACCATACCGCTCAGCCAGGTCGACCAAGTTACTTATTTCACCATCAGTATAGCCATTGTAGTAAGCCTCAATGCCTATCAGACCAGCCGATTTCAGCTCAACAATCATCATCTCCACATTATTATTGATAGTGAATGGGTGTGCCAGCACCGGCAACCCGTTAGCTTTAATTACCAGCTTTACTGACTCAACCGGAGTCATTTTTTTTCGCTCAACATAAGCCGGCCCCCCCCGACTTATATAATTAATAAACGCTTCCTTAAACGAAGCTACATAACCCTTCTCCAACATAGCCTGAGCGATATGAGGACGTCCTATAGAGCCTGTCCCGGCTATCTCCTGAACTCGCTCCCAATCAATATAGACACCAACATTCTTCAGTTTAGCAACCATACCCTGAGCTCGTTCCTGCCGAGAATTGCGCAACCTTTGCAGAGCGGCCTGAAGCTCACGGTTAGTATAATCTATAAAGTAGCCGAGAACATGACCTTCACCCTGAGGAACATCAGTGTTGATTTCGACACCGGGTATAACCTTGAGCCAGGGGAAGGCTTTAGCGGCTACCAGGGCCGGAGCAATCCCATCTACAGAATCATGGTCGGTAATAGCAATGACGCTTAACCCTTGCTCTGCCGCCTGACGGACAATATCCACTGGACTAAGGCGACCATCAGAAGCAGTAGAATGCAAATGGAGGTCAACCTTAGCCATTACTATCCTACCTCCTTATCGATACGGTCTATGCTTATTGCCCGGCCACTGTTCCCATCGACTTTCACTAACACGGCGTTAAACACCGTCTTACCCTTTCCAACAGAAAATCGATGGGGTATTCTGGTCAGAAAGCGCTGAATTACTATCTCAGTGTCCATGCCAATCACAGAATCAATAGGTCCAGTCATCCCAATATCGGTGATATAGGCCGTCCCCCGAGGAAGTAGTTGGCTATCAATAGTCCCCACATGAGTATGAGTACCCAGTACAGCACTGACACGTCCATCCAAGTGTCGCCCCATCGCCACCTTCTCTGATGTTGCCTCGGCATGGAAATCAACAATAATAACTGGTGGCTTGGGCTTAAGCTCAGCCAGTAATTGGTCTATAGCTCTAAACGGACAGTCTAAATCATCCATAAAGGTTCGGCCTATCAAATTAACCACCATCGCCTGCTTATTGATGATATAGCCCCGGCCGGGCACCACCGGGGGATAGTTTAACGGGCGCAGGATAGGCATTTCCCCATCAAGGTAGGGAATAATTTCCGTCTGTGCCCATATATGATTACCCGAGGTCAACACATCAACACCAGCATTGAGTAGTTCCTTTGCCGTGGCTGGTGTTAAACCGAAACCCCCGGCGGCGTTCTCAGCGTTAGCCATAACCAAGCCCATCCCGTATTGCTGCTTCAGGCCTGGCAAAAGTTTTTGTACTGCCTGTCGGCCAGGTCGGCCAATTATGTCACCAATCATTAATATTAGCACTGATTCTTCAGAAAGGAAATAGCCACCTTACTAAGTCTTGCCTTTCCTCCCTGCGATACCTCCTACTTAGCATAATCTATAGCTCTTGTCTCTCTGACCACGGTGACCTTTATCTGACCGGGGTAGCCCAGCCCTTCCTCTATCTTCTTAACGATATCTCGGGCAAGCCTCATTGCTCCTAAATCATCAATCTCTTCTGGCTTAACCAGAATACGAATTTCACGACCAGCCTGAATGGCAAAGGACTTCTCTACACCCTTGAAGCTATTGGCTATATTCTCCAGTGCCTCCAGACGCTTCAGGTAGCCCTCCAACGACTCACGCCTTGCTCCCGGTCTGGCACTACTAATGGCATCGGCCGCTGAGATGATAAAACCCATAGCGCTGGTAGTATCAGCCTCACCATGGTGCTCAACAATAGCCTGAACTACCTCAGGGGACTTATCCCACTGCTTAACCAGGTCAGCACCAATGGCAGCATGAGTTCCTTCCACCTCGCGGTCTAACGCCTTACCAATGTCATGAAGCAGCCCTGCTTTCTTAGCTACGGCAACATTGGCACTTAACTCCACAGCAATCATACCCGCTAAATGAGCAACCTCAATGCCATGCCCCAGAACATTCTGTCCATAACTAGTACGATACTTGAGTCGACCGAGCACCCTTAGCAGCTCAGGACGCAATCCAGGCACCCCTACCTGATATGCTGCCTGCTCTCCAGCGTTATATATAGTAGCGTCTACCTCCTCCTTAGCCTTGGCCACCACCTCTTCAATACGAGCCGGATGAATACGGCCATCAAGGATGAGCTTGGTTAACGCCACACGGGCTATCTCTCGCCGCACCGGGTCAAAACTGGACAGGGTCACCGCCTCAGGTGTATCATCAACGATCAAGTCAACACCAGTAGCCTGCTCCAAGGCTCTGATATTACGACCTTCCCGCCCGATAAGCCGACCCTTCATCTCGTCACTGGGGAGGGGAACAGTAGAGACCGTCGTCTCAGATACTACCTCAGAGGCAGTACGCTGAATAGCCTGCGATAAAATATCCTGGGCCTTCTTATCGGCTTCCTCTTTTAACCCCGCTTCCCACTGCCGAAGACGCCGTGATGTCTCTTCCTGCATCTCAACCTCAATAGCGGCAAGCAGTGATTGCTTCGCCTCAGCACTGGACATGCCTGAAATTAGCTCTAACTGCTTCAACTGCTTATCTCTAACCTCACCAAGCTGAGCATGAATAGACTTTATCTCTTTTTCTTTGTTGCCTAGATCGCGCTCTCGGCGTTCCACGCCTTCCAACTTGCGCTCCAAGTTATCACTCCTCTGAGCCAGACGATTTTCCTGCCGTTGTAGTTCGGTCCGCAGCTCTCGATATTCAGCCTCGGCGGTGGCCTTGACCCTCATCGCCTCCTGTTTCGCCTCATGGAGCACATCTTTTGCCTCCAGATTAGCCTCAGCCACTGTTTTGCTTGCTTTCCTTTGCGCAATACGGAGTTGGCGGTTAATTACCATCCGCCGGGAAAGAAAGGCCGCCATACCACCAAACACCACTCCGATGATAAAACTAAAGAATACGCCTAGTATGCCTAATAACTCCATTTTCACCTCACTTTCTATTGAACTTTATATCTATCAGGGTAGACCATTAATAGCTAATACTACTCACTCGCCAAGTTTAATGTCAAGGTAAAATACTATCTGGTACTACCCCCCCCCCTTCCTGCCACAGCCGTTCTACAGTATGATTTACTACCCCATAACCAAAGCCACGCCGCTTGAGGTATCCACCTAATCGGCGACGAAAGCCTTGATAATCAGACCGGGGCAAACTACGAGCCTTACTCAGGGCTGCCCGGTAAGCGCTATCGTCATCATCAATTGCATTAACCACTTGGTCTATGATGTCGTCAGCTACCCCCCTTTGCCTCAGCTCTAACTTAGTTAACCACTGGCTACGTGGACTAAACGAATCACGGTTTTCCTTCCAGAATCGGGCAAAGTCCATATCATTTACCAGTCCCTGCTCTTTTAGCCTGGCTATCGCCATCTCTATACTGTCACCATCAAAACCCCGCCGCTGAAGCCGCTCCCGTACCTCAAACTCACTTCGGGGTCGGTAGCTAAGGTAGTGGATAGCTGCATTAAGGCAGCGCTGAAGGTGGTCAGACTTAGCCAGTGCCTCAATCTGATTAGCCGACAACTCTTGTCCAACCTGCAAGCCCTCTTCTGTTGCTATCTTAGCTTCCAGACTAAAAGCAAACCGGTCACCTAAGAACACCCTTACTCGCTTCCTCCGTCCTTTACCAATACGAATGGCCGTAACCCTGCTCATCAGTTTGCCACACCTCGCTAAAAATACAAGGCTGGAGCCCAAGCCCCAGCCTTGCTTATTGTTACTACCTATTAACCTATCTACTTAAAGCGTCAATCAAACACTAGCTACAGGGTGATAGGTGGTGACGGCTGAGGCTCTAATCTGCTGCTCAATCTCTTGGCCAAGCTCAGGATGCTCACTCAGGTATTGCTTGGCATTCTCCCTCCCCTGCCCCAGGCGAATGTCACCATAGGAGAAAAAGGCGCCAGTCTTCTTCACCATCCCCAGCTCCACACCCAGGTCAATAAGGTCACCCTCCCGACTTATTCCATGGTCAAACATGATATCAAACTCAGCAACTCGGAACGGAGGGGCAACCTTATTTTTGACCACCCTGGCTCTGACATGGCTACCCACTGCCTCACTTCCCCGCTTGATAGTCTCAATCCGTCTTAGGTCTATCCTTACCGAGCTATAGAATTTCAAAGCCCTACCGCCGGGAGTCACCTCCGGGTTGCCAAAGATAATGCCGACCTTCTCTCGCAACTGATTGATGAATACTACTGCTGTCCCGCTTTTGCCAATAGCCGCCGCTAGCTTTCTCAGCGCCTGCGACATTAGACGGGCCTGCAAGCCAACATGAGTGTCCCCCATCTCCCCCTCAATTTCAGCCCGAGGCACCAAGGCAGCAACACTATCAATTACTATCGCGTCAATAGCTCCACTCCTCACCAGAGCCTCGGTGATTTCTAGTGCCTGCTCCCCGGTATCAGGTTGCGAGATAAGCAGGTCATCAATCATTACGCCACATCTAGCGGCATAGGCCGGGTCTAGGGCATGTTCCACATCAATATAGGCCGCCATGCCTTCTCGCTTTTGCACTTCAGCAATTATATGCTGACCCAAGGTAGTTTTCCCTGATGCCTCAGGACCGAATATTTCGGTAATCCGCCCCTTCGGGATACCATTCAAACCCAAGGCCATGTCCAACGCCAGTGAGCCAGTGGGAATAGCCTCTATTGCTGAACTAATAGCAGACTCACCCAGCTTCATAATTGAACCCTTGCCAAAACGCTTTTCAATCTGGCTGATAGCTAGTTCTAGCGCCTTCTCTCTATCTGTGGTCATCTTCGCCTTATTTGCATCATAACACAAGTTGCTCGCTAAAACAAGATAAGTAAAATCAGATACAAGCGGCTGAGCTAAACGGGGTTTTGGACAAATTTTACCAGATTGCCTAGGGTGGAAAAACCCGGTAACACAATAGAGCCAATACCGAGGAATCAAGTCCACCGTTGTCTTACTATGTTGGTAGTAGTATACTACCTTATAATTGCCAGTCAAAAGGTTAAAATGCCCGCCGCTAACCTTATTCTCAAAAACGCTAATGTAATAACTATGGAACCCGGGCAGCCCAGTGCCGAGCTGGTGGCCATCAAGGGTGGCAAGATTTTGCTGGTGGCTGGCAATGAAGAGCTGGAGTCAGTCACGGGAGCAGGAACAAAAGTAATCGACTGCCGGGGTAAGACGGTAGTGCCTGGTTTTAATGACGCTCATTGCCATATCCTCTCCTTTATCAGGAAGCGGCTCAGCCTTGACCTAAGCCCATCATCAGTTAGCTCTATCGCTGACATAAAGGCAGTCATCCATCACCAAGCCGAGAACACCCCACCCGGCAAATGGCTCATCGGCACCGATTACAATGAGTTTTATCTTGCCGAAAAGCGCCATCCGACTCGCTGGGATATAGATGAGGCAGCACCCCGTCACCCGGTGGTCCTCGCTCACTGCTCTCTGCACGCCTGTGTGCTCAACAGCCAGGCACTCTCCCTGGCTGGCATCACTAAGGAAACACCAGAACCACCTGGTGGGCTTATTGACCGAGACCTCAATACTGGAGAGCCAAGCGGGCTTCTATTTGAGATGCTGGGTTACATCAGGGAAAAGGTATTGCCTCCACTGTCAGAAGACGAGTTAGCCAAAGGCATAGCCTTAGCCAACCAGCACTACCTGTCCTATGGCATTACCTCTCTGCAAGATGCTACCGTGGTCAATGATTTTGGTCGGTGGCAAACCTTCCAGCGATTTAAAGATACGGGCAGATTAAGGAGCCGACTATCGATGATGTTTGGCATTGAAGCCCTGAGCCAGTTTCAAGAGGCAGACTTAGCTTTCGGCTCTGGTGATAACCAATTGCGTTTAGGCGGGATAAAAATAATGGTGAATGAAACCACCGGACAATTACAACCGCCCCAACCAGAGCTAAACCAGCAGGTATTCAATGCCCACCAGGCTGGTTTTCAACTAGCCATCCATGCCATTGAGCAAAGCACTGTGGAGGCGGCTATCACTGCCCTTGAGTATGCCCATAGTCCGCTTCCCCAGATTGGTCGGCGCCACCGCATTGAGCACTGTGCCGAGTGCCCGCCTCAATTACTTAAGCGATTAAGTAAGCTTCAGGCAGTTATCGTTACTCAGCCTCCCCTCCTCTATTATAGTGGCGAAAGGTATCTAGCCACGCTGACAACCAGTCAGCTACAGTGGCTGTACCGTATTAAATCCCCCTTAAGTAGCGGCTTAATTGTGGCTGGTAGCTCAGATTCTCCGGTAGTCCCGGATAACCCTCTGGTCGGCATATATGCCGCCGTTACCCGGCAGGCTGAATCAGGGCAGCACCTTCTGCCCCAGGAATGTATCTCAGTCAAAGAGGCACTGGCAATGTACACCATAAATGGTGCCTATGCCTCTTTTGAAGAAGGTATAAAGGGCTCCATTACTCAGGGCAAGCTGGCTGATATGGTAGTATTAAGCCATGACCCCATTAAATCACCCCCGAAGCCGATAAAGAATATCCGGGTGGAGATGACCATTATTGATGGTAAGGTAGCCTGGGAAGCTTGACTGACCAGCTAAAAATGGTTAAACTAATCATAGAGAAAGCAAGATGCCAATATATGAGTATATTTGCGCCAGTTGTAATTCAAAGTTTGAGTTGCTTCGCTCGTTGAGCCAGGCTAATGAGGGGGCTGCCTGTCCCCGTTGCCATAAGACAGCCGAACGAATCCTTTCTCCTTTCTGCTCGTTCTCCAAGGATGAGAGTGGACTGACTTCTTCGGTAGGTGGTAGCTCCTGTGGTAGTTGCAGTGCGGCTAGCTGTGATAGCTGCAGCCCCTAATTGAGGTGGAGTATGTCAGCCACCCGAACCGGTATCGCCCATCTACCCCTCCACTACGGTAAGGTACCACCCTGGCTGTTTGACCGTATGGTCAAGCTTGCCCGCGAAATTACTATTGCCATTGTCACTGAGTTTGGCTCGGAGGAGATGCTGAGGCGACTATCCCACCCCTACTGGTTTCAAGCTCTGGGCTGTATTCTGGGCTACGACTGGCATTCAAGCGGTGTTACCACTACCCTCTGTGGCGCCCTTAAAGAGGGAATAAAAGGGCTGGAACAGGACTTAGGCTTATTTATCGCCGGCGGCAAGGGCCGGACTTCACGGCAAACCCCATCGGAAATAGAGGGCTGGGGCGAGAAAGTCTCCCTAAACCCGGTGCCGCTGGTATATGCCAGCCGGATGTCAGCTAAGGTGGATAGCGCCGCGGTGCAGGATGGCTACCAGCTCTACCATCACACCTTTCTCTTTACCACCAACGGCTCGTGGACGGTTATTCAGCAGGGTATGAATGAAGCTAATCGCTATGCTCGCCGCTACCACTGGTTGGGTGAGAAGGTGAGCAGCTTTGTCAATGAACCTCACTCGGCTATCCTGTCTGAGGCCAGGGGACAGGCACTGAACCTGGTGGCCAGTGATAGCGACCCCACCCGCACCACCATCACCGATGTTGCCACTCAGCAAAAGCCAGATAGTCTCTTAGCCGACCTCGAAAGGCTCAAAACTCTAAACCTGCCTGCCCGCCACTATCTAAGCGTTCAAGACCTTCACCCCGATAGCCTGAGTAAGATTCTAATCAGCACCTATGAGCGCCAGCCAGACGACTTTGAGCAACTGCTGGGGCTGAGGGGAGTTGGCCCGAAAACTATCCGTGCCCTGAGCCTGATTTCGGAGCTGGTCTATGGGGTAGCCCCCAGCTACCGAGACCCCGCCCGCTACAGCTTCGCCCATGGCGGCAAGGACGGCATCCCCTACCCCGTTGATAGAAAGACCTACGACCAGTCAATTGAGCTTCTCAGAAAAGCCATCCATAAGACCAAACTCAGCATCAGAGAGAAGAACGAGGCGATGAATAGGCTGAATAGGGTTTTAAGGTGAGTTATGGCAAAAAAGATTCTTATCGACCCCCTGTCATGCGTTTCTCTTTATCTGGATTGTTTTTTTCAAGGTACTCCAATCGGGACAGGAACAGGTTTTATAGTTGAATACGGTGGGACCAATTATTTGATCACGAATTGGCATGTTGTGACTGGCCGTGATCCTATTACGGGGAAGCCAATGGCAAGTACTGGGATAGCTGACCCAGATACAATTGGGATTTGGCATCATGATGTGAAAAGGCTGGGTTCTTGGCACCGAAAATATGAGCCATTGATTGATACTGTCAGTGGGAAAAGGCTTTGGACAGAACACCCTCTCGGCAGACGGGTAGATGTCATTGCTCTAGTCCTAAAAACTTATGAAGATACCAAAGTCAATTACTTAGATACTTCACTGGCTCAGACTGATCTGGTGTTAGTGCCTTCGGAACCAGTTTCAATAGTGGGGTTCCCCTATGGAATCGCTGCGGCTGGGAAATTCCCAATTTGGAAAACTGGGCATATTGCGTCTGATATCGACTTGGATTATGATGGTAAACCTGTATTCTTAGTCGATGCAACAACTAGGCCC
>SDBT01001133.1_pt1 | contig 45919 bp, 47 predicted proteins | sample 2277101 | NCBI WGS metagenome assembly SDBT01 (sample SAMN10404973, study PRJNA504765) | marine sediment metagenome | isolation source: marine sediment core GS10_PC15, 103 cmbsf | place: Arctic Ocean: Southern Knipovich Ridge | collected 2010 | reverse complement strand
TTAGGCACATCACCTCTTTGAGCTATTTTAGCAATGGCTGGACCACCAGGATAACCTAGGTTCATAACTTTAGCAGCTTTGTCAAAAGCTTCTCCGGCAGCATCATCTCGAGTCCCTCCGATAGTTGTAAAATTGTTTTTATCTTTGCACCATACTAACTCTGTGTGTCCTCCGCTGACAACTAATATTAAAGCTGGAAACATATCGGACGAAATGTCTTCATCTATAAAATTGCTATAGATATGTCCTATTAAGTGATCTACTGCAATCAGCGGCTTATTCCATAAATAAGCTAGGGTCTTGGCTACATTTACACCAATCAACAAAGAGCCCAACAAACCTGGGCCTACAGTAACCGCTATAGCATCTATATCTTTTTGGCTTAAGCCAGTAGTTTTAAACAGTTTATCCAACAAGGGCAGAATGGTTTCTAGATGCTGTCTTGATGCCACTTCAGGGACAATCCCTCCAAAACGCCGATGTAATTTAGTTTGCGAAGCTACTAAAGAACCCATAACTATTTTGCCATCTCGTACCAATGCTACGGCCGTATCATCACAACTAGTTTCTATTCCTAAAATAATCATACTTAAAATATATCATACCTGTAGCACAAAAAATCACAATAAAGTATAATGCAACTACTATGAAGCTCTCAGTTAACCAAGGGTTAGATGCTGCAAGTTGGGATCGTTTCTTACTCCAACACCCACAAACTAATCTACTCCAAAGCTGGGCCTGGGGGGAGTTCCAGAAATCTTTAGGTAATACAATTTGGAGATTTAGAATTACTCAAAACCAACAGATTGTTACTCAGTTACTGACAATTAAATTATCTATTGGTTTCAGAAAATATATTATTTACGCTCCTCGAGATTTGTTAATCAATAAATCTGCCCCGGCTCATCAGCAGCACCAAGCGATTAAATTAATCATTCAAAAAATTAAACAACTAGCTCCTCAACATAATGCCATCCTGTTTAGAGTTGAGCCCCCTGTTAATAAAACCGATAATACTGCTGTCTCTGTATATAAATCCTTAGGATTTATACCCTCTGTAAAATCTCTCCAGCCTACCACTAATCTTATGTTAAATATCTCAAACACAGAAACTGAGATATTGTCTCAAATGAAATCCAAAACTCGATACAATATTAGATTAGCCACCAAAAAAGACGTAGCAGTAACAATTTCTAAGAACTCCGACGATATACAGATATTTAATCAGCTCAATAAAGAAACTACTGGTCGCAGTGGGTTTAAATCACACCCGCCTACCTATTATCAAAAACAATTTGATGTATTAAAATCCCAAAGTTTAATAGAGCTATTTATTGCTTATTATAAGAACACTCCCCTGGCAGCTATTTTGGTTGCTCAGTTTGGTAAAACTACTACTTATCTTCATGGAGCTTCCAGTTGGCGATACAAAGACAAAATGGCCAGCTATGCTTTGCAATGGACAGCTATCCAAATTGCCAAAAATAAGGGATGTGTATTATACGATTTTGGGGGAGTAAATTATAATAACAATCACCCTAATTGGGCTGGTGTTACTAGGTTTAAAGTTGGATTCGGCGGCCAGATGGTAGAATATATAGGATCTTTAGAATTGCCACTAGATCGTCTGTGGTTTAGATTATATAAACTAATAAATTTCTTTAAATAGAATGATCAAACGACTTAAAAAAATTCTGCGGCCATTATTATTAAAAGCTCCTGTTTTATTGGACACTTATCATAAATTCCAAGGTGTTGCAGCCGCCACCTTTTATGGCTTTCCTTCAACTAAAATGAAAGTTATTGGTATTACTGGCACCAATGGCAAAACTACTGTTGCTAATATGTTGGGACATATTCTAGAAATCAGTGGAGCTAAAGTAGGGCTGGCTACTACTATTAATATCTGGACTGGGAATAAAAAATGGATTAACGAAACAAAAATGACTACTCTAACTCCATTTGCCATCCAGGGATTAATTAGAAAGATGGCTAATCAAAAATGTGATTATGCTATTGTTGAAACCACCTCTCATGCCCTATCTCAACATCGCACTTGGGGTATTTTCTACGATATAGCTATCTTTACTAATATCACTCATGACCATTTGGATTATCATGAAACTTTCGAAAACTACAAAACAGCCAAAGGCCAATTATTTAAAAATTTAAACTACAGCTTAAGAAAGCCTAATATGCCTAAAATGGCTATCATCAATGCTGATGACCCCCAAAAAGCTTATTTTGGCTCCTTTGAAGCTGATAAAAGATATTATTTTGCCATCGACAATATAGATACTCCTGAATCTCCCGATCAGCTAGTTTGGGCTAAAGATATTGCACTTGGTAAACAACATACAAAATTCATTTTTAACACTCCTTCTGACAGTATTAGCATTCAATTAAAAATGCCGGGACGTTTTAATGTCTCCAACGCTTTAGCCGCTGCGACTACCGCCCACGCCCTAGGCATCAGTCTAGCTGATATTAAAACTGGATTAGAAAGCATGTGGCAGCTGCCAGGTCGGATGGAGTTTATAAATAATAACCGCGACTTAAATATAATTATCGATTATGCCCATACCCCAGATGGTTTTAAAAAAGTTTTTGAAGCTGTTAAACCAACTTTGGATAATCGACTAATAATTGTATTTGGTGCCACAGGAGATCGAGATAAAACCAAGCGCCCTATTCTGGGGCAAATTGCTTCCCAGTTTGCCGATTATATTATTTTAACTGAAGAAGATCCTGGCTCCGAGAATCCAGAAGATATCATTAATCAGATTTTAGAAGGTATAGATAAAAATAAATTCCAAACCAACCAAAATCTTAAAATTATTATCAACCGGCAAGATGCCATAGCTCATGCCCTAAATATCGCTCAGCCTAATGACACTATATTACTGCTAGCCATGGGTGCTCAAACTGTAATGGCCAAAAATGGTCAAAAAATCCCTTATAACGAACGAGAAGTAGTTGAGAACATTCTCAAAACTATGTCATAATGATTTGTCATAATCCTAAATTTAATTAAAGGAGTTAATATGGAGTTCGACGAAAACCTTAATCCTATAAAACAACCTGAGGGGGCAGATTGGAATCAACCGGAACCAGATATGCCTGCTGATCAACCACAACCAGCTCAAAACAGTTTTGACCAGCCAATAAACCAACATATTGAGCCCAACAAAATTATAGAACCAACTCCCCCACCTCCACCTCCTCCTGTACCTCCAGTTCATTCAGAAATGAAACCCAAAGATCATCCAACAATAACCTTTGGGCATAAACACGCCTCTCTTTGGACTTTAATTATAATCTTTGTATTGATGACAACTGTTGCTATCATTGCTATTGCTTTCAATACCAATGATCAAATTTTGCCATCCGCTTCTATTGCAGAACAAGGATTGCGTATTACAGAAACCGGCAAAGCCTATGCCACTCCCGATGTGGCTAAAGTAACTTTTGGGGTGACCACCGAGGCCAAGGATATAGCTAAATCACAAAAAGATAACAGTGAAAAATTAGCTACCATCAAAAACGAATTGGCTAGATTTAATATCGAAGCCAAGGATATTAAAACTGTTAACTATTCTATCTATCCTGATTATGACTATTTTATCCCTAGACAACCTCGTCTAAAAGGTTATCGCACCCATCATTTATTAGAGATAGTTATCAGAAAACTGGAAGATACTGATGCTGTAGTTCAAGCCCTAGGGACGGCTGGAGTTACAGAAATTAATCAAGTTAGATTTACAGTAGATGATATTACAGAAGTGCAAAACGAGGCCAGGGAACAAGCCATTGCTAAGGCTAAAGACAAAGCTGAATCTCTAGCTAATCTTACTGGAGCCAAGTTAGGTAAAATTATCTCTATCCAAGAAGGATCATCTCAAATTATCCCACCTTCATATAAATCGTTATTAGAAATGGATAGCGGATTTGGAGGTGGCGCAGAAGTTGGTTTAGAAGAAGGCTCCACCCTAATTACCGCTACTATTACTATTATTTATTCTCTTAATTAAACTTAATTTAAACCTCAATTAATATAAATTATACCCTGCCTCTTAATTTGTGGCAGGGTATAATTAGATTATGGGTAAAAACAAAGAAAAACTAGTATTAATCGATGGCCACGCCTTAATCCACAGAGCCTTCCATGCTTTATCCAGAGCTAACCTCACCTCTCCTAATGGTGAACCAACTGGAGCTGTATATGGTTTTGCAGTAATGCTTTTGAATATCTTTACCAAGCTTAAGCCAGACTATATTATTGTGGCCTTTGACACTGGCAAGCCAACTTTTAGGCACCGAGAATACCAAGACTACAAAGCCACTCGCATAAAAGCTCCCCAAGAGCTTTATGATCAAATTCCCCGCATCCAAGAGTTAGTAGAAGTATTTAACATCCCAGTTTTTACCAAAGAGGGGTTCGAGGCTGATGATATTATCGGCACTTTATCCCGCCAAACACCTGCCACAATTGATACTTATATTGCCACTGGCGATATGGATACTTTGCAGTTAATAAACGATCATACTTTTGTATATGCTCCTCGCAAAGGATTTTCAGATATTATTATTTATGACACAGATAATGTAATAAATATCAAAGGCTTGCATCCCATCCAGTTTATCGATTTTAAGGGTTTGCGCGGAGATCCCTCCGACAATATCCCCGGGGTTCCTGGGATTGGCGAAATAGGCGCTAAAAAACTTTTAAAGCAATATAAGACCTTGGAAAACATATATCAACATTTAGATGAACTGCCGACCCGCATTAAAGAATTATTAATTAAACATCGCGCCCAGGCCATGCAGAGTAAGCAACTGGCCACAATTTTAACAGATATGCCAATCCAACTGGATTTAAAAAAATCCCAGGCTATTGAATTTGATATTGATAAGGTTAAGGATCTTTTCTATAAACTTGGATTTACCAGCTTAATTAATAAAATCCCTAACGGCACCCTAACAAACACCCAGCAGACACCTCTTTTTATTAATACCCTAAACTCTAAACCCCCAGATTCTCAAATCCTCAAGCGCCCTTTAAGCTACACCGACAGGTTAGATAAAGATTTAGATCCTATTTTGCGACAAATGGAAAAAAACGGCATCCTACTGAATATCGACTTAATCCAAGACTTAAACAAGCAAGTCTCAGTGCGCTTGCAGAAATTAACCCAAACAATATATAAACAGGCTAAAAATACATTTAACCTTAACTCCCCTCTTCAATTGGCCGATATGTTGTATAACCAACTTGCTCTCCCAACTGAAGGCATTAAAAAAACCAAAACTGGCTACTCAACAGCTGTGGGCGAATTAGAAAAATTAATTGATTTGCACCCCATAATTAAGAATGTCTTAGAATACAGAAAGCTAGAAAAACTACGCAATACTTATCTAGAAACTCTGCCCAAGTTAGTAGATAAAAATAATCGCATTCACACCACTTATGCTCAAGATACATCCACGGGACGTTTAAGTTCGTCAAATCCAAACTTGCAAAATATTCCCATCCGTTCTGAATTTGGAGCAGAAATACGCAAAGCCTTTACAGTCCCGTCTGGTTTTAAACTACTAACGGCTGATTATTCCCAAATTGAACTCCGTATAGTTGCATCTTTGGCTAAAGATAGATTTATGATGAATGCTTTTAACAACAATGAGGACATTCACACTCGAGTGGCAGCCGAGATTAACAATATCGATCCTAGTAAAATTACAAAACAACAACGTCGTGATGCTAAAACTGTAAATTTTGGCATTATTTATGGAGTTAGCCCATACGGATTAGCAGCCAACACAGACATGAGCATCCCAGAGGCTAAAAAATACATAGACAGATATTTTGAGCTTTATCCAAATATCCGAAAATATATGAAAGATATTGTAGCTTTCGCCCAAAAAAATGGCTATGTCGAAACTTTGTTTGGCCGACGGCGCCATATCCCAGAAATTGAATCCAAAATTCCTGCTATTAACCAAGCCGCTCAACGCGCCGCTATAAATATGCCCATCCAAGGCACTGCCGCCGATATTTTAAAAGCCGCCATGATAGAGATTAATAAAAAATTGCCAAAAATTAGTAAAAATACAAAATTATTACTCCAAGTTCACGATGAATTAGTTTTAGAAGTGCCCAAATCTGATGTTGAAAAAGTTGGCAAACTAATCAAAACCATAATGGAAAACATTTATAAACTGGATGTGCCAATCGTGGTTAATATCGAAGCCGGCCCAAATTGGGGTGAAACCATTCCTATAAAATAAACCGTGGATGAAAACAACATCTTAGAATTTAAACAACATCTTATTATCAGTAACGAAAAGAAAAAATTAGAAGAATTAGCGGGTAAATATTTTCTTACTTCTTACAACAAACTACTTGGTGTTAATTTTGAAATTAAAACTCAAAGAGAAAAACCAGATTTAAAAATTGTAGATAAAAACACTGATACAACTCTTGGGATAGAAATTACTCACCTCTATTACGGCACCGACGAAGCCAAAATTTTATTTGGCCGTACTACCCAGAGCATGTCCTCCATTATGGAGCCAGACCATTTGATAGAAAATTTAAATGGGCTTTTGGCAGAAAAAGCGGGGCAGGTTAAAAATTATGATTTCCCCTACAAAACACTGTTGGTGGTTCGGGTGGCTTCTCGCATATTTGATAAATCTGATTTTGATAAAGTAGAAAAAGATATTATAGTGCCCCCAAATATCTTTTCCGAAATTTGGCTACTCCCCCGAGACTTCCAAGGCCGCGGCTGGGGCAACATAAAAAGATTAAAATAAAACCATGCCAGAATTACCAGAAGTAGAAACTGTGGTTCGCGAACTCAAAAAACCTTTAACCAATCAAATAATCAAAGATATCAAACGGGTTCGCACCAAAAGTTTATCATTTGATGGTAGTTTAACTTTAAATAAACTTAAAGACTTAAAAATACTAAACCTTATTCGTCGAGGCAAAGGAATCATCATCAACCTGACAAAAGATATTTCTTTGCTCATCCATTTAAAAATGACTGGACAGCTTATTTATATAGCCAACAATAAAAAACGTCTAAACCTAGGCCATTCCACTGCTGATTTTATCAATTCCATGCCTTCCAAACATACTAGAATCATATTTAAGCTTTCTCAAGGTGTTTTATATTTCAACGACCAAAGATTATTCGGCTGGATTAAAGCTATACCCACTAAAAATATATCTTCAGATGTTTTTATAAAAAATTTGGGGGTTGATGCTCTTAGTAAATCTTTCACCGCAGATGTTTTGCAACAAATTATTAAAAAAAAACCTAAAGGCCCTATTAAATCTGTGATTTTAGACCAGTCCAACATAGCTGGCATTGGCAACATCTATGCCAGCGAGAGTTTATTTCTAGCTGGCATCAAACCAGATCGCAAAGCCAGCACTTTAAATAAAAATGAGGTTAAAAAATTAACTTTAAGCATTAAACAAATTCTTAAAAAAGGTATTAGATATTCCGGCACGACTATTTCTGATTATAAAACTGCCAAAGGAACACCAGGTAGAATGCAAAATTATCTTAAAGTTTATAAGCGCAAAGGACTACCTTGTAAAAAATGTAAAACTTTAATCAAAAGAATTAAAACCGCCGGCCGCAGTTCTTATTTCTGCTCCACTTGCCAAAAATAATAAAAAATAGGGCAGCTTGCAAAGAAGCTACCCTTCGGCCTAGGAGGGGCTGTTTAATTTCCGTATAGGAAAATTTTTGAGATGGAGGGTGGCTTTTCAGCCACCCTCGCCCGTTGAGAGTCTTTAGACAAAAAAGGAGGTTCTTACAGCTATCCCTGTTGTCTAATTTGATTTTCTTTTTTATCAATGAGCTTATTTAAAACCTATCTTAATTATATCTTACCACATGGTTCAGTAGGCATTGGCGCACTTGGAACTCCGTGTTTTACCCATTCACCTTTTTCTCTATCGCAAATCCAATCATCTTCAGACCCCCCTACAACAAACCTCAAAAAGACTACAGCAAACAAAACTATCAAAATGATTAAAAAAACTTTTTTCATAGTCCAATTATACCCCATCAAAAATTGGCTTTCCAAGCTATTCTTACCTAATCATACTAAGCAAAAACCCGCAGATTTGCGGGTTTTATTTTGAGAACTAGTTGCAATCAGAGCTGGTGAAGTTTTTTCACCTCAGAGGCTGCTATGGCACTGGCTAAACATAGAAAAGCATGTCTAACATGGTGCTTATCGTCTCTGGGGAACCAAAATCCCAGCTTTTTTATAATGTCAGCAGCGCCAGGGTTAGCAACTTTTAACACACGCATGACTTCTGTCATGTCATTCGGGGTTAATCTGGAGACAACTTCTAAGCCCCGATGACCAGCCCCATTAATCTCAGGCAACTGATTGAGTATTCTTACAACCTCATCTACTGAATTAGTTGCAAGAATGTCTCTGCTTAACATGGCCGGCTCATTGATGCGACGCAGGACAATTCTGCCTGGTCTTAGTTTCGGTCTAATCACTAGGTCTCTTCCTCCCAAAAAGGTACAAGATTTTGACAAAACCTAAATATAAACTACTTCTCTTAGTTGGTCAAGAGTTTTTACGCTCTAGGTAGTGAGATGGTAGCGAAAAGAACCTTGTGCAACCCCTATGGTTATGAAAGAATTAATATGTGACATGAGAAGAATTAGTGCGATTACCCACCAGGGTAATCAGGGGAATACTCCTCCCCTCTGGGCATGGTATCCCGACCATGCCCCTTTTTTATGTCTACTGGCCTGGTTTAAAAATTATATTTAACTTTGGTTATCAGGTTTTTGCCTAATGCTTTATTCGTTAATCGCACAATTCTTCCTTGTTTAGCCTTAATTTCTGGCAAATGCCTGCGGATAGAAACATTAATTGTTAATATACCATCTCTAAAATTAATGGCTTCATGATTCTGCATCACTGAAGTTAAAAAGAATTTAGCCGCATACTCCTGCCATAAACGACACACCAAAACCCCATCTATCTGGGCTCTATCAGATAAATTGCTGACTTTTTGGGGCAATACCTTATTTAATTTGTGCCAATTCATTGGTAATTAATTCTTTTACACTCCCAGCTTTGACTAGAAATTGTTTGGTTTTGTGGTTGGTAACCAAGTTTTGGTTAGTGGTCGTGAAAATTGACTGATTATTTTCAAATAAATTATGAATATAGTCTATCTTTTCTGCATCTAATTCCGAGAAAACATCATCCATTAAATATATTGGGGTTTCCTGCAATATATTTTTTAGATATTCTCCTTTGGCCAGCTTTAGTGCTAAAACAATTAATCTAAATTGCCCCTGCGAGGCTAATTGAATTGCATCTTGATTATTTAATAAAAATTGTAAATCATCTCGATGGGGCCCAAATGATGTATGAGTTAATTTAATATCCAACTCTCGATTATTTTTTAATTTGATTAGATAATTTTCAGAAGATTCTATTTGAGAATGATTAATATAAGCCAATTTTAAACTATTTTCCTCTCCGCTTAACTGGTTGAAAAAATCTCCGATAGATTTATTTAATTCGATAATTAGATTTTTTCTTGCCGCTATAATTTTGCACCCCAGTTCGGCTAATCTACTATCCCAACCTTCTAATTCTTCTATGTCTACCCTATTTTGCTTAATTAAAAACAATAATTGGTTGCGCTGTTTTAAAATTTTATTATAAGTAGATAAATCATCTAAATAAGTTATTTGGGTTTTGGTTAAAATATTATTCATCAAAGCTCGCCGAGCCAAAGATTGGATTTTAATTAACCCAACTTCGTCTGGAGTAAAAATAATTGAAGGGATATGTTTAAGAAATTCTTTTTTGCTGGTTTTGGTTTGGTTAATTTGGAAAGTTTTAATTAAACCCATCTCAGTGTTCTGCAAAACTACGCTGATATTTTGTTCTTCACCATTATCAGCCACAAAAACCCCTTCAATTCTGGCAGCTGACTCCCCTATCTTGATTAGCCATTGCTCTTGAATGGTTTTAAAAGATTTGCCCAAAGATAAATAATGCAAAGCTTCTAAGATATTTGTTTTGCCTTGAGCGTTGGCACCAATTAAGAAGTTTTTATCACTAAAATCAATGCTAACATCAGCTATGTTTCTAAAATTGGTTAATTTTGTAGAAACAAATCTCATCAACTGCGCAATGGCATTATTATATAAGTGATGCCATCTTTGCCGCCTACTGGTTTAATGACGCCTGGGTTTAGTTTGCCTACTACTTCTAACCCAACCTCGTCAGACTCAATTCCATTTAGGGCATCTAGTATATATTTGGCATTGAAATTAATTTCATTATCATCACCTGTTACTAAACCCTTGAGTTGAGATTTGAAACTGCCTAATTGAGATGATGTGGCCTCAACATCTATTAAATCTTTTTTAAACAAAATTTTAACATTGTTAGCACTTTCTTTAGCAAAAAAGCTGGCTGTTTTTATAGTATTAGCCAATTCATGTGTTGCTAAAACAGCTTTAGTTTTGAAGTTTTTAGGAATAATTTGTTCATAATCAGGATATTCCCCTTCAATAATTCGAGAGGTAATTTCCATGTCCGGTAAAACAAACATCACTTGGTTTTCTGATAACACTATTTTAATATCCTCAGTTCCACTAATAACCCTATGTAATTCCTGAATGGTTTTGTTTGGCACAATGAAATTAGCTTTTTTATTACTAGAAATTGTTAAAATCTTCTCTGCCAATCTATAACTATCTGTGGCCACTATTTTAAAACTATCAGAATTGATTGCAAAATAGACTCCCGTAAGAACTGGCCTAGACTCATCAAAAGAAGTGGCAAAACCTACTTGATTAATAGCTGTTTTAAAAATTTGACCATTAATTTCCAAAATTTCTTCTCCTTTAATTTTAGGAATGATTGGAAATTCTTCTGCTGAAACACCATTAAGACTAGCCTTACTTTTCTCTGTTGTAGCTAATAATATATTGTCTTTAACTTCTAAATTAATTTTTTTTTCATTAAGGTTGTTTATAAAATTAATTAAAACCCGACTAGGTACAGTAATTGAACCTGGACTATCTACCTTACCACCTAAATAATAATTAATACTCACTTCTAAATCTGTAGCTGTTAAAACCACTTGATTATCTTCAACTTTAATCAATACATTATTTAAAATTGGTAAAGTACTTTTAGATGCTGCTATTTTTTCTATAGCTCCTAATCCTTTTTTAAATCTCTCTAACGAAACAGATATCTTCATTTTTAACTCCTTTATAAATAGTGAATAATAATTTTATATTTAATAAGTAGTAATAGTAATGTGTGTTTGGTGGATAATTTAAATTATTTTAATATAAGAATATATTATTTGGATTATTAGGTGTTTATAAATTGGGGATAATTTGTTAATAAAATTTTATATTAAATAATATGTTTTACTTAATCCACACTATATAATCTATCCCTAATTTCTGAAATCTCTTGTTCTAAATTATTATCTTCTATAATTAATTTTTTAATTTTATTATAATTATGAATAATGGTTGTATGATCTTTTCCCCCAACTTCTCTACCAATGCCTTTGTATGGCAGGTCTAATTCTTCTCTAAGTAAAAAGATTAATATCTGTCTAGGCAAAACAATTTCTTTGTTTCTTTTTTTCCCCAACAAAACTTCTTTTCTAATACTATAATGTTTGCTAACTGCTTTGATAACATCATTGGTTTTTAATAATCTTTTCCCTGGATTAATTAGCATACCACCAAGTAGTCCTTCTACCTCTTCTAAGCTAGGTACAGTGTTGTTAAGTTGTCCGAAAGCCACCACTCGGGTTAAGGCACCTTCTAATTCTCTGATATTGTTTTGAATTTTTTTAGCCATAAGTTCTAAAAGCTCACTAGGTAGCTGGAAATCTAGGTTGGCGGATTTAGATTGAAGCACAGCCAATCGCATTTCATAGTTTGGAGCGGATATATCAGCCATCATTCCCCATTCAAATCGAGAACGTAAGCGAGCTTCTAATGTGGGGATAGCTTTTGGCGGCCTATCAGAAGTAATAATTATTTGTTTATTGTTTTCATATAAAGTGTTGAAAGTATGAAAGAATTCTTCCTGGGTGGCTTCTTTGCCAGCCAAAAATTGAACATCATCAATTAACAGGCAGTCCACTTTTCTGTATTTTTCTTTAAATTCTTTGGTAGTTTTTTTAAAAATAGCATTAACTAATTCATTGGTGAATTTTTCTGATGTAATATATACCACTTTTTTTTGGGGATGAGTAACCAAAATCTCGTTACCAATGGCTTGTAACAGATGAGTTTTGCCCAAACCAACTCCTCCGTAAATGAATAATGGGTTGTAAGTAATGCCTGGGGATCTAACTACCGCTTCGGCGGCTGCATGGGCTAATTTATTGCTTTCTCCCACCACAAAAGTATCAAAAACATACCTAGGGTTCAGTCGCTCTATAGATCGAGGAGCTGACTTAACAGCTACAACTGGAGCCATTGGTTCTAATGCTGACATATCAAGAGGGGGCGCAGTAAAACCATTTTTAAACAAAATCTCTTTTGGCGACTTGGTTCCAATTACATATTCAATTTCAATAGTAGTAATGTCTGGCAGGCTTTTTGATAGTGATTTTTTAATCTCATTTTCATATTTTTTACTGAGCCATTCTTTAGTAAAAGCATTGGGTACCCGGATTACTACTTTTTGGTCGTCTAATTCAACAATCTCGGTATTTTTGAACCAGGTATTAAAACTAGCTCTACTCAAAGAGATTTCTACTTCACCTAGAACATTTTGCCATAGACGTTTTTTATCCACCTTGTTTTTCCCACCCATAAGGTAATTTTACTAAAGTTATCCACAATCAACAATCAGCAACAACACTTTATTATATATTAAATTGACCAAACAAAACCTTTGTCTATATACTGTATGGGTAGAAACTTCCGATTATAATAATCTTAGACCATGAAACGCACTTATCAGCCAAAAACAAGAAAGCGAAAAAGAAAGCTTGGGTTTCGAGCCAAAATGGCCACCAAGGGAGGTCGTAAGATTTTACAAAGAAGAAGAAATAAGAGCCGGACAACCTTATCGGCTTAATAATTTTAAAAGAATAGCATGTTAAGCCGTCAGAATTTTAGTTTTAAATCAGCGGCTTTTGTGGTAAAACTGCCTCAAGGCAAGAATATCTCAAAGAAGATTAGAGTAATTGTTAGTACTAAAGTTTCTAAAAAAGCCACCGAGAGAAATAAAATAAAAAGGCAATTGCGAGAGATTTGGCATTCTTTAAAAATAAATCAATTACCCCTGCCACATGTGTATGTTAAAAAGGCAGCACTGTCGATGTCTTTCAATCAATTAAAAGATGAGTTTAAAAAAACCATTCAACCATATTTATGAAACAGATTATTTTATTTGTAATTAAGTTATATCAAAAAACCATCTCTCTGGATCATGGCTGGTTTAAGTTTTTATGTCCTTATGGGGTTTGTCGATTTTACCCCACCTGTTCCGAATATGCTTACCAAGCTATTGATAAAAAAGGTGTTATAAAAGGAATGGTTTTAACCATAAAACGACTGTCTCGATGTCATCCATGGAACAATGGTGGCGTTGATCTGATTAAATAAATTATTGTGCTAGATGTAACTAAATTTACTTTCACCGAAGGCGCGCTTATGACTAAGATATTGTATAAGCCGCTTTTCAATGTCTTGATGCTGATTTACATATATATGCCGGGTCAAGATTTAGGCTTGGCTATTATTATGCTGACTTTGATTATTCGAATAATTTTGTTTCCTTCATATTTAAGTACATTAAAATCACAATACGCTCTTAAACAGATTCAACCTAAAATTGACGAGATTAAAAAACGTTATGAAAATGACAAAACCAGACAATCCCAAGAGTTGATGAATGTTTATAAAGAGAACAAAGTTAATCCTTTAAGCAGCTGTCTACCTTTAATTATTCAATTACCTATTATGTTTGCTTTATATCGGGTATTTACTTTTGGCTTGAATATCGATAGTTTAGCCTTTCTCTATGATTGGTTCCCTAAAATCCCAGATACAATTAATACGGTGTTTTTAGCATTTCTTAATATCCCTTCACTAACAGTTGATTTATCAGCCCCCAATATATATCTAGCGGTTATGGCTGGTGTAATACAATTATTGCAGAGTTGGTTAATGACTAAATTCCAGCCTCAGCCTCAAGGTGGAGGTATGGCCAAGATGTTGACTATGCAGATGGTGTATTTCTTCCCAATAATTACCGTCTTTATTGCTATGAGCCTGCCGGCTGCCCTGGCGCTTTATTGGGTAGCTACTACTTTCTTTATGGTTATTCAACAATTAATTGTAATGAGCAAGTCAGGCAAAAACCTTATTAATAATAAATAATTATTATGGACAAACAAGTAGTCGATTATCTTAAACAAACTGCTCTCGATTTTTTTAAATCCTGGCCGCTTATTGTTAAAGCGAAAGTAAGCCAGGAGGAAGGTTTTTTGACTATTAGTATAAATACTGATAAGGATGATATTTTCATTCAGCCCGATATTGATCCCCTGCGGGCCATTCAGCATTTAATTCGGCTGATGGTTAGAAAAAAATTTCCTGACCAAAGCATTCAACTAGCGGTGGATATTGGCGATTTTCGACAACGGCAGAAGGATGCCATTGAACGGTTGGCTAAAGAAGCTATCGAAAAAGCCATTGCCTCGGATAGCTCAGTAGATTTGCTGCCAATGTCTTCGTTCGAGAGAAGATTAATTCATACTCAAGTAACTCAAGACAATCGAGTTACTTCTGAAAGCTCAGGGGTTGGTTCTAGACGTCATGTAGTGATCAAACTTAATTAATATTAAGATGACTTGCTGGTCGGATTATTATCAAAAAGAGATTACAGCTGATCTTTTTATCCGTAACCTTTATGGCCAGAGAGGGTTTTTAAATACGATTATAGAGTCAAAAGCTAGAAAAATTTTAGAAGTAGGAGCTGGGACAGGCACCATGAGTGTTTTTTTATCTAATCTGGGTTTTGAAGTAACTACTTTAGATAATGACTCTAAAATTTTGGAAATTGCCCAACAAGTCAAAGATAAATTTAACGGTCAAAATTATTTGCAGAAAGGTGATGCATTTAAATTGCCTTTTACTGACAATTCTTTTGATTTGGTGTTTCATCAAGGTTTGTTAGAACATTTTAAGGACAATGATATCCATCATTTATTAACAGAACATTTAAGAGTCGCTCCAATTGTTATTTTTAGTGTGCCTAATAATTTTTATCCCCAGAAAGATGTGGGAGATGAAAGGTTGTTAGGCAAATCAACATGGGAGAATATTTTAAAGCCATATAAAGTAGTAATGAGTTGCAATTACTCTCTCAAATTTTTCTCCAAATGGTATTTACCTAGAGTACCCGTTCAATATATGGCTAAATTGGTTCGTAAGTGAATAATACTAAAAAAGTTGCTTTTAACACATTAGTTCAGTTGTTTAGCAAACTAATTACAGCTGCTACTTCAGTTTTGGTAATTGTTTATCTGACCCGCTATTTAGGTGTATCTGGCTATGGAGATTACGCTACTATCTTTGCTTATTTAGGTATTTTTGGAGTTTTTGTAGACTTAGGCTTGTTTGTAACTACTGTTAGAGAAATTTCCAAGTATCCAGACAAAGAGAGTTCGATTTTAGGTAATATGCTGGGTTTAAGAATTGTAGTTGGAGTGATAATTTTTACCCTGGCCTACATAATTGCTTTGGTTCTACCCTACTCTACTTTGATTAAAGCAGGCATTTTGATTGGGGCAGTTGCTCATTTTCTAATGTCTTTAAATCAAGTACCCCTGAGTTCTTTTCAGGCTCGTTTAACTATGCAGAAAGCCGCCTTGGCTGACATTGTTGGCAGATTAGTATTACTAGCTTTAGTGATTTGGTTTATTTCTATCCAATTAGGTTTCTTGTATATAATAGCGGCTGCAACCATTAGCAATTTAGTAGTTTTTGGATTGAATATGCTGATGTTTGAGTTGCAAATCCCAGTCTGGCCTCTATTTGATTTTACTATTTGGAAAAAGTTACTTATTACAGCTTTGCCTATGGGGGTGGTGATGATTTTGGCTACTATCTATTTTCGGGTAGATACAGTTATGCTTTCGGTTATGAAAGGCAGTTTTGATGTAGGTATTTATGGAGCTCCGTATAAGATTTTAGAAGTCTTTTTAGCAGTACCTAGTATTTTTATGAGTTCGGTTTTACCAATTATGACTAAAACTTTGACTACAGATATTGAAAGGGCTCGGATAATTTTCCGCCGAGCATTTGATTTTTTAAGTTTGGCTTCTCTGCCTCTCATAGCTGGCACTGTAGTTTTGGCTACTCCGGTCATGGTATTGATAGCCGGCTCAGAGTTTATTTTATCGGGACTAGTATTAAAAATTTTAATATTTGCCTTAGGTGGAGCATTTTTAAACAGTGTGATGATTTATACTATTATCGCGGCCAACCAACAAAAAAGATTGGTTGTGCCATATATATTTGCAGTAGTTTTTAATATAGTGGCTAATTTTTTAATCATCCCCCACTATTCATATTTTGGGGCTGCCGCTACTACTGTAGCCACGGAATTGTTTGTATTAATAATTAGTATGTATATTGTCGGAAAATATCTTAAAATTTCTCCTGCTTGGACGGTATTTAGCAAGGCAATGCTTGCCAGTGTAATTATGGGAGTAATTATTTTTTACATTCAACTGCATGTAGTTTGGGTAGCTTTGATAGGTATAGCAATATATACAATATTGATATTAATTACCAAAGCCATAAATAAACAAGATATTTTAGCTATATTACCTAAAATGGGCAACAGATGATTATAGGGATTGATGCTAGAGAAGGTGTAAAAAAACAAAGAGCCGGCAAAGGCGAATATGTTTATCAAATTGTAAGCGGTTTGATTAAACATAATGAACATCAGATTGTTTTGTTTTTAGATAGAGATCCTTTGCTTGAATGGCAAAACCGAAATGTTAAATTTGTAGTGTTTAAATTGCCAGCTTTTGCCTGGCAAATTGTAATTTTTTTATATTTAGAATTTTTACGGCCAGTTGATATTTATTTTTCTACTACTAGTGTGATTGTTCCAGCATTGATTAGAAGTATCCCAGTCGTAACTGTGCTATTTGATTTTGTTAGTTTTTTGTTTCCCCAGCAGCACGATCGCAAGGCAGTTGTGTTGGAAAAATTCTTGATGAAATGGGCTGTTCGTTTTTCTAAAAAACTGATTGCCATATCCGAACATACTAAAAAAGATGCAGTTGGATTATTTAAAATCAATCCAAATAAAATTTTTGTGACCCATTTAGCTCCTTCGTTGAGCGACAAGGATGAAGAAATAGAGCTAACAGGCAAAGACATTATTTTATTTATTGGCACCTTAGAACCCAGAAAAAATATAGTTAGATTAGTTGAAGCTTTTAATAAATTAAGGGGTGATGGGATTGAATCAACCTTAGTTTTGGTGGGTAAATGGGGCTGGCAGAGCGGTGCAATAAAGCAATCAATAGAAAATAGTCCATTTAAAAATGATATTCAAGTTTTAGGGTATATAAAAGATGCAAACAAGAATTCGCTTTATAAACAAGCAACTGTTTTTGCTTTTCCTTCGCTTTATGAAGGATTTGGTTTACCTCCCTTAGAAGCTATGGCGAATGGAACACCAGTCATAACTTCTAATGTGTCTTCCTTGCCAGAAGTAGTCGGTGATGCTGCCATGCTGGTTAATCCGCAAAATACAGAAGAAATTTATCAAGCTCTGAGAAAAGTTCTTACCAATAAAGAATTTGCCAATCAATTAGCCAGTAAAGGCTACATCCAAGTTCAAAAATTCACCTGGGAGAATACTATTCAAAAAACTTTAGACATTCTAACATTCTAGGAATTTTTTACAGGTTATAATAAGTATATGATCTATTATATTTTGGCGATATTTCTTTTGTTTTTTGCCTGTGTGGCTTGGCGCAATATGCGAGTTGCGCTTTATCTAATCCTTTTGTTTATCCCGACTTATTTGCTAAAGTTTGAAATTTTATCTATTCCGACTACTTTGCTGGAACTTTTAATTTACAAAGCTTTTTTGATATGGCTGGTTTTAATATTTATAAAAAAACAGAAAGTCAATTGGCCGGCCATTAGATATTATTTATTGCCAATCATGCTGGTTTTTATTGGGTTAATTGCTGGAACTACAATTTCTTCTGATAAATTGATTTCTTTGGGGATTATTAAGGGCTGGTTTATTGATCCAATGCTTTTATTTATAATGCTGACCAGTATATTGCATAGAAAACTGCATATTAAAAAAGCTATTATGGCGCTAATTTTCTCAGGACTAACATTATCCTTTATTGCTTTATGGCAGGTTGTGTCAAATAATTATATAACAATTGACGGTCGGGCATCAGCCCTATTTGAATCAGCTAACTATTTATCACTTTTCTTAGTACCAATTATAATTTTAGGAATTGGATTTGTTTTATCTCTTAGATCTCGGAAGAGATTTTTATGGTTTGTGGCTCTGGCTGTAATGTTGGGTGCGCTTTATTTCACTTTTTCGTACGGTGGCTGGGCAGGTTTATTGGTTGGCATTGGGGTTTTGGTATTGATGTTCCTGCCGTTTTGGCCAACTTCTATTGGTATGGGAGCTTTGTTTGCAGTTGGTATTTTATCTCAATTGAACAATTCTAAATTTCATCAGATGTTAGATTTTATAAACCGTTCATCTTCTTCAGTTAGATTGCAGGTATGGCAGTCTGCTCTACTAATGTTTAAAGAAAATTATTTGTTTGGGATTGGTTTAGGGTTGTTTGAAAAAAGATATCCAGATTTTGCGAATCGTTTATTTAATCCCCCATTAGAACCAATTATGCTGCATGCTCATAATATATTTTTACATTCCTGGCTTAATTTGGGCTTAGCTGGGTTTGTGGGTCTGATTTGGCTGCTGATAAATTTCTTTAAAAACATTTGGCAAACCATCAGATTAAATAAAAATGTTTTAAGTGTTTCAGTTCTGGCGGCTATGGTAGCTCTACTTACGCATGGTTTGGTAGATACCCCTTATTGGAAGAATGATCTATCTATTTTATTCTGGGTAATCTTGGCTTTTGGTATAATATTAAGTCAAAATGCAAATAACCAAAGAAAAAGAAATTTATCGAATCGGGATTGATGCCAGATTGTTTGGCACAGCTCAGGCTGTGGGGATTGGCAGATATACAGAAGAATTAATTCGTTATCTGATTGAACTAGATAAAGATAATCAATATCATATATTTCTCTCTGCTTCTGCAACATCTGGTTTTCCTATTTATGCTCCTAATCTTTCAAAAACTGGGGTAAATTTTTCACATTATACTTATGGGGAGCAGTTTGTTTACCCATCGATTATCAAAAGAACTAATCTAGACTTAATTCACTATACTAATTTTAATTCTCCAGTATTTTTTACAGATGTGCCTAGCGTGGTAACCATTCATGATTTAACTCTTTGGTTTTTTCCAGGTCGAAGACAGCGGAGCTGGTTTAGACGCATGGTATATCGCTGGGTTATTAAAAAAACCTGTCAAAATGCAAAGCATATCATAGCGATTACTAAAAATACTAAGCGAGATGTGGTTGAGCTGTTAAATATTGACCCAGATAAAATAACTGTGATTTATGAGGCTGTGCCCAAGCAGTTTAAAATTATTAAAGATGAAGCAGCAATTAATAAACTTAAACACAAATTTAATATCTCTTATCCCCACTTTGTATACGTTGGTCAATGGCGCGATCATAAAAATGTTATTAGAATGATAAGAGCATTCAGTTTGGTGCGTCGCAGATATGGGTTGGATTATCAATTAGTTATGGTTGGGAAAATAGATAAACAATATCCTGAGGTGCAGGCCGTTATTAAGGAATTAAACTTGGAAGAATCGATAATCTTAACTGGCTATATACCTGATTCAGATTTACCATATTTATACAATGGTGCAGAGTTGTTTGTTTGGCCTTCTTTGTATGAAGGTTTTGGCCTACCTCCTTTAGAAGCTATGGCTTGTGGTGTGCCAGTAGTGGCTTCTAGAGCATCATGTATGCCGGAAGTTTTAGGTGATGCTGCTCATTATTTTGATCCATTGAATGTCGAGGAGATGGCAAAAAGCATGGCTGAGGTTGCCCAAAGCTATGCTCTTAAAAGAGAGTTGAAGCTTAAGGGGCTACAGCAAGTTAAAAGATATTCTTTTGACAAGTCTGCTAAGCAAACCCATCAGGTTTATCAAAAGATTTTAACTGATTAAAACTTTTTAATGATTTTTAAAGGTTATATAATAAAACATATTACTAATTAATAATTTGATAAAAGATGGAATTAATTAACACGGTTCTTATGTTTTCGATAGTTGCTTCGGTTTTGGCAATTATTTATGCTGCTTTTTTGAGTTGGTGGATTATAAAATTGCCGTCTGGCAATGAAAAAATGCGAGAAATTGCTGCAGCTATTCAACAAGGAGCTAAAGCTTATTTAACCCGGCAGTACATTACTGTTGGTATAGTAGCCATAGTTTTGGCAGTAATTATCTATTATGTTTTAGGATATGTTACGGCATTGGGGTTTTTAGTAGGAGCAGTTCTTTCTGGTTTGGCTGGAGTAATTGGAATGAGTGTATCAGTTAGGGCTAATGTCAGAACCACTCAAGCTGCCAGCCAAAGCATGGCCAAAGCATTAGATGTAGCTTTTAAAGGTGGGGCAGTTACTGGATTATTTGTAGTAGGCTTAGCCTTGCTGGCGGTTGCTGGTTTTTATGCCATATTTAAAGATATCCCAGCTTTAATAGGCTTAGGTTTTGGTGGAAGTTTAATTTCTATTTTTGCTAGACTAGGTGGTGGAATTTATACAAAAGCCGCTGATGTCGGCGCTGATTTAGTTGGTAAAGTTGAAGCTGGAATACCCGAAGACGATCCTAGAAATCCGGCAGTGATTGCTGATAATGTCGGCGATAATGTCGGCGATTGCGCAGGTATGGCAGCGGATTTATTTGAAACATATGCTGTAACAGCTCTGGCAGCAATAATTTTGGGCAGTCTAATGTTTAAAGGCAATGAGATAGCATTGGTTTATCCTCTAGCTCTAGGTGGGGTGTCAGTGCTGGCTTCTATTGTAGGCAGTTTCTTTGTGCGTTTACCAAGAAATAAGAATATCATGGCAGCGCTTTATATGGGTTTAGCTGTAAGTGGTTTACTAGCCGCTGGTGGTTTTTATTTAGTTACCTATTGGCTGCTGGCTGGTATTACTGAATTTTCTATGATAAATATTTTCTATTCTTCTTTAATTGGTCTGATAGTTACAGTTTTGATAGTTGTTATTACTGAATATTACACCTCGACGAAGTACTCGCCAGTTAGACGTATTGCTCAGGCTTCTGAGACGGGGCATGGCACTAATGTTATTGCTGGACTAGCTGTAGGGATGAAATCCACGGCTTGGCCGGTGGTGGTTATTATAGCGGCTATCTGGGGCGCTTATAGTTTGGCAGATTTATATGGAGTGGCTATTGCTGCTATGTCGATGTTGTCTATGACAGGCATTATTGTAGCAATTGATGCTTATGGTCCTATTACAGATAATGCTGGCGGCATTGCTGAGATGGCTAAATTGCCAGAGACAGTTCGTCAGATTACCGATTCTTTGGATGCGGTTGGCAATACTACCAAAGCTATAACCAAAGGTTACGCTATTGGTTCTGCCGCCCTGGCGGCCATAGTGTTATTTACTGTCTATTCCCAGGAATTACAGCATATAACGGGGCAGGTTTATGAATTTTTGCTAAGCGATCCACAGGTTTTAATCGGGTTGTTTATTGGTGGACTACTCCCTTATTTCTTTGCTGCCATTTCCATGGAAGCAGTAGGCAAAACAGCGGGTAGTGTAGTAAAAGAGGTTCGTCGTCAATTTAAATCTATTCCTGGGATTATGGAAGGCATTGCCAAGCCAGATTATGCCAAAATAGTAGATATTGTTACTCGATCAGCCATAATTGAAATGATTATCCCAGCTCTTATACCAGTAATCACCCCAATATTAGTGGGTTGGTTATTGGGTCCGGTAGTTTTAGGAGGAGTTTTAGTAGGTAGTATTATAACTGGGATATTTGTGGCTATATCAATGACTACTGGCGGTGCAGCTTGGGATAATGCCAAAAAATATATCGAAGACGGGCATTTGGGCGGCAAAGGATCAGAAGCTCATAAAGCTGCAATAACTGGGGATACGGTTGGTGATCCATATAAAGACACGGCTGGCCCAGCTATTAATCCCATGATTAAAATCGTTAATATAGTAGCCTTATTAATTATTGGTTTGATTGCTAAATAAAAAATGAAGCTAGATAGGTTGGTTGATCATCAGATAAAGATTGAAGTTACCAACAACCAGGGGGTAGTCAGGCTTTTGTTACCAGATAATCAAACAATTAATTGGCCGGTGTTAGATCCAGATATAGTTTCAGGCCAATTCTATTTGACTCTGTCTAAAAACTCCAAACTGCCAAATAAAGAAGAATTGGGCAGACTGGTATTAAAAGAGATATTGCAGGGAGGCAAATGAACTATCCGTTGGTCAAAAATAAAAGCAAAAAATATGTTCCAGTAATTATATTTGGGATTATTTTTTCAATCATTCTTGTTTTTTATGCAGCTTTTGATGTAGTGTATGCCGATCGAGTAATGCCAGGGGCTAAATTTGGTCCAGAAGTTTTAGGTGGCATGGATTGGTCGATGGCGGACAGCATAATCTCTGATTTGTTAGAGGAACAAGCTAAACAGGAGTTAATTTTTATCAACAACGACACATCTACAATTTATTCTCTATCTGATTTAGGCATCAGTTTTGATTACTATGCCAGTAGTGAGGCAGTAAAACAATTTGCCAGGGGGCACAATCCTTTTATAAATTTATTTCAAAGAATTAGAGGGCTGTTAGGTGGTGTTTCGGTTATGGCCAGTTATTATAAGTCGGACATCTGGGATCAAGCGTTATTGGAATTGGAAAATCAAATTAATATAGAGCCAGTGCCAGCTCGAGTTGTGATTGAACCAGATAAGTTTAATGCAGAAGCGGTGCCGGCTATTGTAGGTCACAAATTAGACAGAGAGTTGTTTGATAAAATTGTTAAGTCTCGTCTTGGTAAACTAAAATTCGATTCCATTAATATGCCAATTGCTTCTTACTCCCCTGTTTTGGATACTAAGCTAGCTCAAATTACCGCTCAAAAGATAAATCAACAGTTAGATAGCAATTACTTGCTTACATTTAAAGATCAATCATTTGAGTTAACTGTTCATGATTTGTGGGATTGGCTGGAAGTAGTTGAAGATAAAAATATGTTTATAGTGCGCCTGCGGGAAACTGAAGTAACTGATTATGTTAAAAATCTAGAACAATTAATTAACCAACCAATGCAAAATGCGGTATTTCAGACCAAGAATGATCAAGTAATAAAATTTTTGCCTCATCAATCGGGGGCACTATTGCGAACCAAAGAAACAATTGAGTTAATTCAAGCAGCCCTATTAGATTCTATTAAAGAAATTGAACTTCCAGCTAATTATTTGGAGCCCAAAATTACACTTGAGCAAATTAATGATTTAGGCATTAACGAATTGGTGGCTCGCGGGGTATCTAATTTTGCTGGCAGTCCAGCTAATCGCCGTCATAATATAGCCACTGGCGCTAAGCGTTTTGATAATGTGTTAATTGGGCCAGGCGTTACTTTTTCTATTAATGAGCAATTGGGTCAAGTTGATGCCAATACGGGTTATTTGCCAGAGTTAGTAATTAAAGGTGACGAGACCACCCCAGAATATGGTGGTGGGCTATGCCAGGTTTCCACTACTGCTTTTCGAGCTATATTAAACGGTGGCTATCCTGTAGTTGAACGCAAAAATCACTCTTATCGAGTTGTTTATTATGAACCAGCTGGCTCAGACGCTACTATCTATCCTCCATATCCTGACTTAAAATTTACTAATGATACTCCAGATTATATTTTGGTCGATACTTATATTAAAGATAATAATTTGTATTTTGATTTTTATGGCACAATTATGCCTTATCGAGTAGAAATTGAAGGACCACTTATTTACAATGTGACTGATTACCCAGAACCGGTGTATATTGAAACGTCAGCCATTGAAGAGGGTATGGTGCAACAGATTGACATTGCTCATCGGGGGGCTGATGCTGTGCTTTATCGATATATTTACAACAATCAAGAACAGCAGATTCGTAAGGATGTATTTTACAGCCATTATATTCCTTGGCCAGCCAAATATTTAGTTGGAGTAAAAGAAGCCCCAGCTCTAGATACTGACTTAGATAATGTTTTACCAGACTCTAGTGCTTCCGAGGAAGCTATGGTCGACATTGATTTAAAATTAAATCCAGAAGAATGATTTATTTTTTATATGGATTAGATGCTTTTCGTCTTCATCAACGGACCAATCAGCTAAAAACTGGTGTCAGGGGCGATTCTTTGGATATTGATTATTTTTATTTAACTGCCCCAGATTTTTCTTTTGCTGATTTTTCCAATGCTGTTGCTTCGCAGTCTTTATTGACTTTCAATAAAATGGTGGTGGTGGACAACTTATTAGCTCAAGGAAGCAATGAGCTAAAAGATAAAATAGGCAGTTGGCTCGCTACTCCACCGGATGATTTAGTATTGGTATTTAGAGAGAGCCAAGAACCAGACAAAAGAACTAAATTATTTAAAATATTGAATAAATTTATAGTAGAGCAATATAATCTACTTAAACCCTACCAAGCTAGAGATTGGCTGAAAGAAAGAACTAAAAACCTTAATTTGCAACTTTCAAATGAGGCTGCAGACATGCTGCTAGGAGACTTTAGCTGTAATCTATGGCGATTAAATAAAGAATTAGAAAAATTGACTGTTTTTTCTCAAGGCAATTTAGTCGATAAAAGTATTATTAATCAATTGGTCCCCCAAGTTTTTAATGATAATATCTTTCAAACCATAGATGCTTTAGCTAAAAAAAATATCAGACTGGCTAATAAGTTAATTGCTGTCCAATTATCCTTGGGTACTAGTAATCAGCAATTATTAGCCATGGTAGCTTATCAGTTTAGGAATATAGCTTTACTTAAAATTTTAATGCACCAGGGCATAGCTAAGTCAAAATTACCCCAAGCCAGCCAGCTACATCCTTATGTAGTCCAAAAGACAACTAGTTTTGCTGACAATTTTACAGGGCAGCAGTTGAACAAGATATTTTATATCTTACATAGAGTTGACACAGCCATTAAAAATGGCAAAATTCCACCCAAAGTTGGGTTGGATATTTTAGCAGCCCAAATAGTTCATACTTAATGCTTGCGCAACTGTTTAGCTAGTTTTGATTTAAGCCGCGCAGCTTTGTTTTTGTGGATCAAATTTCTTTTGGCACTTTTATCTATAGCTTTGTATGCAGCTTTAAGAGTATCTGGGGTAGAATTACGACGAGCTATCTTAATAGTTTTTTTTAGAACATTTTTTTTAGACAAATTTGACATTCTTTTACGAACATCTCGACGGGCTTTCTTTTTTGCAGAACTTGTAATTGGCATAGTTTATTTTTTACTTTGATATTCTATGCTAAAAACTTTTTCTAGTAAACATTTTTTATGCTTAGCTTTAAAAATTTAAGAAGTTTGACATGGATGCGTCTATTTAATACAATTGCTTATCATTGAATAATTATGGAATTAACCCCTAAACAACAAGCCCTAGAATTGATTAACAAGGCTAAACGTATATTAATTGCTCCAGGTCATCCTGATGGTGATTCAATCGGTAGCGCGATAGCTTTACATATAATATTAAACAAGCTAGATAAAAAAGTCGAGACAGTGGTGTTAGAGCCTATGTCGGAGAAATTTGACTTTTTGCCGGCTGTAGAAGAATTTCAAAAACAATTCAAGGGCAATCAAGATTTTATTATCAGCCTAGATTGCTCCAATGCCTCAGCTGACAAATTGTCTTACAATTTTAGCGAGAATAAATTAAATATTGTAATTACACCTAAAGAAGGTGAATTCAAATCAACTGATATTAGCACAACTCTTGGCAAGTTTCCGTATGATGTAATTATTACATTGGATGCAGCCGATTTTGATCAAATTGGCAAGTTCTATGATGACAATCCTAAACTTTTTCAATCTGTTCCAGTAATTAATATAGATCATCATGCTAGCAATGATTATTTTGGCACAGTTAATTTGGTTGATTTAACTGCTACATCTACTGCCGAAATTTTGGTAGGAGTAATTGAGGCTCTAGGTCCATCGTTAATAGATGAAGATGTAGCGACCGCTCTTTTATCAGGGATTATTAATGATACTGGCAGTTTTCAACATAGCAACACTACTCCTAAATCATTAACTATTGCCGCCCAAATGGTAGGTTTTGGAGCCAGACAGCAGGAAATTATTAAACATTTCTTTAAAACCAAACAATTATCTACTTTAAAATTATGGGGGAAGATTCTTTCCAGTCTTAAGCATGATTCGAGCAATAAACTGGCTTGGGGTTTAGTATCGCATCAGGATTTTGTAGATACTAATTCTAGCGGAGAACAAGTCAGTGGTGTTATTGATGAACTAATGACCAGTATACCGGATGTAGATATAGTGATTTTACTATCCGAAAGAGAGCTCAAAGTTATATCTGGCAGTGTCCGAACCAAAAAAGGTGTTGATTCGGCAGCTATTGCCAAGATGTTTGGTGGTGGCGGTCATCATGGAGCAGCTGGTTTTAAATTACTGGATACCACTCTTAGTGAAGCAGAATCAATAGTAGTTGCCAAAATTAAGAATTATCAAACTTCTCAAGAACAGCAAAACTCCCCTCAACCACCTCTTGATAAAATTGAATAAAAGTGATATAATCAAAAAAGATGACACTAAAAACGACAAAGAAAAAAAAGATTATCTCGTCTTTTCAGGCGCATAAGAAAGATACTGGGTCAGCAGAAGTTCAGGTAGCTCTTTTAACAGAAAAGGTTAAAGAACTAACCAAACATCTCAAGACCCATAAAAAAGATTTTCATTCTCGCCAAGGACTGTTTAGGATAGTAGGAACCAGGCGGAGATTGTTAGATTACATAAAAAAAGATCAACCTAAGAAGTATAATAGTTTAATAAAGCAATTAAAAATCAGGAAATAGAAGAATCGCTAGTTAGTCGGAGAGTAGAGTTCATAGAGCATAGAGCTAATTGAATCTAGCAATACAGCACAGGTTTGTTTAGCCCTAAGCTTTATGTGTTCTCTTCTCCATAACTTGCAGTAACTCTATCTTTCTTGATAGAAAGGAAATTTTTATGGAAAAATTTGAAACTTTGCTTGGTGATACCGAGCTAACGATAGAAACAGGCAAATTAGCCAAATTGGCTTCTGGCTCTGTGACTGTTAAATTAGGTGAAACAGTAGTTTTAGCTACTGCTGTTATTACTGATGAGCCACGTGAAGGTATAGACTTTTTCCCGCTGTTGATAGATTTTGAAGAAAAGATGTATGCTTCAGGAAAAATCTCTGGCAGTCGGTTTATTAAACGTGAAGGCAGGGCCTCGGAAAATGCTATCCTTACATCACGTTTGACTGATCGTCCATTGCGTCCCCTTTTTCTTAAAGGATTTTATCATGATGTACAAGTGGTTATCACAGTATTGTCAGCCGATCTCATTCATGATCCAGATGTTCTATCAATTATAGCCGCATCTGCGGCTTTGATGCTGGCAGGAGCTCCGTTTAGTGGACCAATTGGAGCTGTGCGGGTTGGTCTTATTGACAATAAATTAGTTGTCAATCCATCATATGAGCAAATTAAAAATGACAGCAGTTTAGATATGGTGGTAGCTGGCACCAAAGACAAAGTTATAATGGTCGAGGCTTTTGCTAAAGAAATTGATGAACAAACCATGATTGAAGCTATTGAATTTGCTCAGAAGGCTTTGCAGTCCACTATTGATCTTCAAGAAAAAGTGATTAAAGCAGTTAATAGTGAAACCAAAGACTATAACTTACAGCTGCCAAATAAACAATTACTTTCGCAATTAACTAAGTTTATTGGCAAGAAGGCCAGTGAAGCAATTTATAATGTTCAAAAAGAAGATCGCAATAAAAATCTGAGTAAATTGCGTAAACAGGTTTGGGAGGAATTTGTGACTGAGGAGAATCCAGAAAGTGTTATCTCTGATGCATTTGCTACCATAGTATCTAATGAATTCCGCAAGAACATTCTAGAGCATGAGAAACGTCCAGACGGTAGAAAATTAACCGAAATTCGTCCCATCGATTGCGAAGTAGGTATTTTGCCTAGGCCACATGGTTCAGCTTTATTTTCTCGTGGAGAGACTCAAGCATTAACTACCGTAACATTAGGTTCGGCTGGAGATGAGCAAATGATCGATACAATGGATGCTGACACCACTAAACGTTATATGCATCACTACAACTTCCCACCTTATTCAGTCAATGAAGTTAAGCCAATGAGGGGGCCTGGTAGGCGTGATATTGGCCATGGAGCTTTGGCTGAAAAAGCTCTTTTGCCTGTTATCCCATCCAAAGATGACTTTCCTTATACTATTCGAGTAGTTTCAGAGATATTGGCTAGTAATGGTAGTAGTTCAATGGCCTCGGTGTGTGGCAGTACTCTTAGTTTGATGGATGCTGGTGTACCCATCGCCAAGCCAGTGGCTGGTATAGCTATGGGAGTAGTTACTGATCAAGATGGCAGTTTTAAAATCTTAACAGACATTGCTGGGGTTGAAGATTTTAATGGAGATATGGATTTTAAAGTGGCTGGGACTAAAGATGGCATCACTGCTTTCCAGTTAGATATGAAAGTTAAGGGTTTAGATTCTGAAGTTTTTCAGCAAGCTTTTGAACAAGCCAAAAAAGCTAGGTTAGATATTTTAAATCAAATCAATAAGTGTATAGCTGTTCCCAGAAGTGAGTTGTCGCCTCATGCTCCTCGAGTGACAGTAATTAAAATTGATCCTGATAAAATTCGTGATGTGATTGGGTCAGGCGGAAAAACTATTAATGAAATTATTGAGCGTTCTGGTGGTCGCAATGTAACAGAAGTTAACATAGAGGATGATGGCACTATTTATATATCTTCTACAGATGCTGACCTCGCCAAAAAAGCTTTGGAAATGATTAAAAATTTAACTAGAGAAGTTTCGCCAGGCGAAACTTTTGATGGTAAAGTTACCAGAATTATGGATTTTGGCGCTTTTGTGGAATTATTCCCAGGTACTGAAGGATTGGTTCATATTTCTAAATTAGCTGATCATCGTGTTAACCAAGTGACTGATGTGGTTAAAGTAGGCGACACTATTCCGGTAGTTGTGCTTGAAATAGATTCCATGGGGCGTATCAATTTAGCTCATCAATCGGCTGCATCTAAAAAGAGTTCTAATGATCGCTCAACGAATCGCAAGCCGCCTCGTAAACATTAATTTTTTAAGTTCTCTAAATACTATGAGATGTTCTCAATGCTCTCGCCGCAACAATAGTGCTAATCGTTTTTGCATATTTTGCGCAGCTCCTTTGACTGAACCTAAAAAGAGGAATCAAATAGTTATGCCTCCACAAGATATAGCCAATGCTGTAAGTGGTAAAAAACTTTGTACTCGCACATCTGGCAAACAGACTGTGCTATCCCCCATTATTGCTGGATGTTTACTAATAATTGTTTGTATAGGAATTGCTTATTACATAATTTATTATATTGATACTTATCAAGTACAAGCTATAGAATATTATTCAGGCTATGATGAATTTAACTAACAATCGCCAGGAAATTCTTGATCAAATAACTAAGGATGTTAAAGAACATCAATGTTCTTTAAGGGCTGGGTGCATTCAACCAGTGCCGGGTGAAGGCAGTCCCAAAAGTGCCCTAGTTTTTGTTGGGGAGGCTCCAGGTCGACATGAAGATGAACAAGGTCGTCCATTTGTGGGTCCGGCTGGAAAACTTTTAGATAAACTTTTGCTTAGTATTGGTCTCAAGCGTGAAGATGTATATATTACCAATATCGTTAAATGTCGCCCGCCAAATAATCGTGACCCAAAACCAGACGAGGTGGCTGAACATGCTGATTTTTTGCAAAGGGAGTTAGAATTAATCAAACCCAAACTAATTGTACTGCTGGGTCGCCATGCTCTAGTTAAATTTTTGCCTGATGAAAAAATTTCTAATTGTCATGGCAAGGCCAAAAGAAAAGCTGATCAAGTATATTTTGCGCTTTATCATCCTGCGGCCGCTTTACACAATCCTAATTTTTTGCAAGTTCTGGAAAATGATATTAAAAAAATACCTATCCTTTTAAAAAAGATAGATGAATTACCGTTGCAGGCAGAGACTGACAAACAAATTAAATCACCAGAAAAAATTGTGCAAGAAACGTTATTATAAAAATTAAACTAATTTAACTAAATTATGAATGATTTAAAATATAAGCGAATCAGAAGAACCAAAACTAGCATACACAATCGCTATCCATCCCAAGCTCTAAAAATCATCCCATTAGGAGGCTTGGGTGCGGTAGGAAAAAATATGACTTTACTAGAATATGGTAATGATATTATCGCTATAGATTGTGGGTTAATGTTTCCGGACGAAACTATGCTAGGAATAGATTATGTTATCCCTGATATAACCTATCTGCGTAAAAATAAAAAGAAACTTAAAGCCATTGTTATTACTCATGGGCACGAGGATCATATTGGAGCTATTCCCCATTTAGCGCCAGAACTGGGAGTGCCGGTTTATGCTAGCACATTAGCTAAAGCTTTAATTGAAGCTAGATTAGATGAATATAAAGATACCAAACAAGTAATAGTTAAAACTTATCAACCAGAAGATCAATTAACTTTTGGAGCATTTAAAGTCAGTTTTTTTAAAGTAAACCATAGTATCCCAGACAGTTTTGGGATTATTGTTAATACTCCAGAAGGCGTAGTGGTGCATACAGGAGACTTTAAATTTGATTTAACTTCTCCAGACAAAGTAGTTACTGATATACATAAATTAACCAACTTAGGCAAAAATAAAGTTTTAGCATTACTTTCGGAAAGTGTCAATGCGTTAGAGAGAGGCCATACAATTTCTGAAAAAGCTATCGAAGAAAGTTTTGATGAAATTTTTAAAAAATCCAAAGGCCGGATAATTGTTTCTTCTTTTGCTTCCAGAATAGACAGAATGCAGCATGTACTTTCGGCGGCTACTAAGTATGGCAGAAAAGTGACCATTGCTGGTCGTTCTATGTTGCGTTATTTTGAAGCCGCTTCTAAGTTGGGTTATTTAAGATACCCCAAAGATTTATTAGTGCCATTAAATGCTGTTAACAAATTCCCAGATAGTAAAATGGTAGTTTTAAGCACTGGTAGCCAAGGGCAACAAGGAGCAGCTTTGTCTAGAATGGCTTTTGGGGAACATAGGCAAGTTACTATTAAACTTGGTGATACAGTAGTGCTATCATCTTCTCCTATCCCCGGCAATGAAAGATCTATTTCGGCTATTATTAATAATTTGTGTCGCAGTGGAGCAGAAGTCATCCATAGTAAAAATATGCAGATTCATGTTACGGGGCATGCTTTCCAAGAAGAATTAAAAATGATGCTGCAATTGGTTAAGCCTAAGTTTTTTATCCCGATTCACGGAGAATATCATATGCGATCAGCCCATAAAAAATTGGCTGAAGATGTAGGAATTTTAGAAAATAATATATTCTTGATAGATGATGGCCAGGTTGTCGAATTTAAAAATGACAAAGCCAAACTTCTTAAAAGTTCTGTTCCTGCTGGGGTTGTAATGGTAGATGGGTTAGGGATTGGCGATGTGGGAGAGATTGTGTTACGCGATCGCCAAGCTATGGCTAAAGAAGGTATGTTTGTAGTAATTGCTACTATTGATAAGAAAACTGGCAGATTAGTTGGCAGCCCGGATATTATTTCCCGCGGATTTGTGTATATGCGAGAAGAAGAAAAACTAATTAATCGCACCAGGGATCAAGTCAAAAAAATATTTGCTAATCACAAAAGCAAAACTCCAGACAATTGGAGTAATGTAAAACAAAAAATCCGAGAAAGTATCGGATCATTCTTGTACCAAGAAACCAAGCGTCGTCCCATGGTTCTTCCAGTGGTTATTGAGGTCTAAATCATTAAATATTTATATTTATTTTTTGTCTGTAATAAATAATATTCAGAATAACATAGAATTTTAGTTTCTAATATTTTTATTCACGCTAACTTCCCTATGCTATAATTAATCTGTTGTAGAAAGGAATAATTGATGGCTAGAAAAAGAAAAAGAAGATATAAATATCGTTCTTACCAAACTTCTAAGTGGAGCCGGGGACTTAATTTGGATCTTGAGTTAGAACCGCATATAGTGCGTGAAATGATTGCAGTGCTTTTAATGGGTTTGGGTGTGTTTGTGTTGCTAGCTATCTTAGGAATGGCTGGAAGTATTGGTCATGTTTTTTATAATATGCTGAGGCTGGGTTTAGGTTGGACTAGTTTTATTTTACCTATTCTTTTCATTGGATCTGGTATAGCTTTGTTTTATCCAGTTAAGTATAAATTTAATACCACCAATATTGTTGGTTTGGTTTTGTTAGTAGTATCACTTTCTTCTTTAATTCATTTATTTGTATCACCGAGCAATGGATCTGAAGTAGCCTTAAGTGGTGCTGGCGGTGGATATTTGGGTTTAGGTGTGGCTTTAGCCTTAGTTAAATTAATAGATTTTTGGGCAACCTTACTAATTTTGGGTATGGCTTTTGTCATATCCCTCTTATTTATTTTTGGACAACCTCTAAGGGAATTATATTATCGATTCAGGCTCAACTTGCCGCCTATCCCTAAAATGCCAAAAGTGGTAGTGAATGATGCTAATGGTAAGTATAATGATTTGCAGGAAGAAGAAGGTATGGAGGATACAGAAGAATTAAGTAGTCCAGTCAAACAAACAATTAAACCTAAAACTTCATCTATCGGGAAAGATAAAGAAACAGAGTTTGTCCCAGTTTTAGCTGATACTAATGACAATTTTACTCCCCCGTCGTTGGATTTGTTGAGCAGTTTTGTAACTAAAGTTGATAGCGGCAACATTAGACAGAATGTTACAGTTATTCAAGAAACGTTGGAGGATTTTGGCATAGAGGTGGAAATGTCAGAAGTTAATGTTGGACCAACTGTTACTCAATATACCCTTAAGCCAGCTGCTGGCATTAAATTGTCTCGGATTAGTAATTTATCTAATGATTTGTCCTTGGCCTTAGCTGCACATCCGATTCGAATAGAAGCCCCCATCCCAGGCCGTTCATTGGTAGGGATTGAAGTACCAAATCGCAAAACTTCAATTGTCCGATTGAGAGAAATCATAGAATCGGACGCCTTTCAATCTGTCCGCTCTAATTTACGGATGCCTTTGGGTAGAGATGTAGCAGGCAACCCAGTAGCATCCGATTTGGCTCGTATGCCCCATTTGCTCATTGCGGGTGCCACCGGTATGGGGAAAAGTGTTTTTCTTAATTCTATTTTAATTGGTTTGTTATATCAGAATTCGCCTAATGATTTGCGTTTGATTTTGGTAGATCCAAAACGGGTTGAATTTACGGCTTATAATGACATTCCTCATTTACTAGCACCAGTGATAGTAGATCCGCATAAAACTATCAATTCCCTAAGATGGTTGGTCAGTGAAATGGAAAGACGTTATAAAATTTTTGCAGATCACAAAGTGCGTTTTATCAGCGCTTTTAATAAGGCCAATCCGGACTCAAAAATGCCTCATATTATTTTGATAATAGATGAAATGGCAGACTTAATGGCAGTTTCGGCTAGAGAGGTAGAAGCTTATGTTTGCCGTCTGGCCCAGATGTCTCGAGCTGTGGGCATACATCTAATTTTAGCTACTCAAAGACCTTCTGTAGATGTTATCACTGGATTGATTAAAGCTAATTTTCCATCTCGTTTAGCCTTTGCAGTAACTTCAGGTATGGATTCGCGTACTATTATCGATACTGTCGGCGCCGAGAAATTGCTGGGCAACGGTGATATGTTGTTTTTGCCTTCTGATGCTAGCAAGCCTAGACGTATCCAAGGATCATTTGTGGGAGATAAAGAAGTTAAGGCAGTAACTAATTTTGTTAAACAGCAAGCCGACCCTACTTATATTGATGAATTAGTAGCGGAAACTAAAAATTCTAAGCAAGCCGAAATCGAATCTAATGGAGACAAACTACTGGAAGAAGCCATAGATTTAGTTGTTAAAACTGGCAAGGCATCAGCTAGTTATTTGCAAAGGAGATTTAAAATTGGTTATGCTCGAGCTGCTAGATTATTAGATTTATTAGAAGCTAAAGGTGTAGTGGGACCTGGCGAAGGCGCAAAACCGCGCAAGATTTTGATTTCTAGAACAGATCTTGAAGATGTTGTTGATCAAGAAGGTATAGAAAAGGAAGATAAAGAATTAGAACAGAAAGAGGTTTAACTATGGCTAATTCTTCTTTTGATATTGTTTCAGAAATTGACCAGCAAGAGTTGGTTAATGCCTTAGATCAAACCAGAAAAGAAGTAGTTACTCGATATGATTTTAAAGATATTGTAGTAGAGATTAAACATGACGATGACAAACTAATTTTGATGACACCAGATGAATTTAAATATAAAGCCGTGATGGAAATTATCCAATCTAAAATTATACGTCGGGGTCTTAGTTTGAAGATATTGGGAGAGCGTAAACAGGAAAAAGCTTCTGGCGGAAACTTAAGAACCACAATCCAGTTGGTTGAAGGTATTGATCAAGACAAAGCCAAAAAAATTTCAAAAATAATTCGGGAAACTATACCAAAAATTAAAACCCAAATTCAGGGAGATGCCATTCGAGTAATATCTAGTAGTAAAGATGAACTTCAGTCAGTTATGCAATTACTCAAAGATAACCCAGTTATTGGTATTCCTCTGCAATTTACTAATTATCGCTGATATAATAATTTGTGTTATCTTTTAAATTATAATTTATGAATCTAGCCAAAACTACAACTAAGCTTAGTACTGATTCTTTAAATGAAACTTTAGATCAACTAGAAAAAAAATATGGTAAAGGAGCCATTATGCGCATGGGAGAATCTCAACGGATAGATGTGGATGCTATTCCAACTGGTTCCATAACTTTGGATATAGCCCTGGGGGTTGGTGGAGTGCCTAAGGGTAGAGTTGTAGAAATCTTTGGTCCCGAATCGTCTGGTAAAACTACGCTAGCTCTTCATATCGTGGCTCAGGCCCAGAAGCGAGGAGAGGTGGCAGCTTTTATAGATGCTGAACATGCTCTTGATCCTGAATATGCTAAGCGAATTGGAGTAGATATTAAAAATTTACTCATTTCCCAACCAGATACTGGCGAACAAGCTTTAGATATTGTAGAAGCGCTGGCTAAATCTAACTCAGTTGGAGTGGTAGTAATTGATTCAGTAGCGGCCTTAGTGCCTCGAGCTGAAATTGAAGGTGAGATGGGAGATGCCCATATGGGCTTGCAGGCTAGATTAATGAGTCAAGCCATGAGAAAGATTACTGCCTATGTCAGTAAATCTAGAACTACTGTAATCTTTATCAATCAATTAAGAATGAAAATAGGTGTTATGTTTGGTAATCCAGAGACTACGACTGGTGGGAATGCCCTTAAATTTTACTCTTCCATTAGAATGGATATTCGTCGCATTGAGGCAATTAAAAGAGATGATGTAAATATTGGGAATAAGGTTCGAGTTAAAGTAGTTAAAAATAAAGTTGCGCCACCTTTTCGTCAAGCCGAATTTGATTTAATGTTTAGTCACGGTATATCAAGAGAGGGTGAATTGGTAGATTTAGGAGTTCATCGAGGCATAATTAGCAGATCTGGGGCTTGGTATGAATATGATGGTGAGAAGATTGGCCAAGGCAAAGAAGCAGCCAAAGAGTTTTTAAAAGCCAATAAAAAAATAGCCAACCAAATAGAAAAGGCCATTAAAGCCATTGGCTAGGTTTATTTCATAGGGTTTTGATGATTTAAATTATTTCTACCAAAGTGCCATTTTCTGCCCAGTCATACAATACTTTAGAAGCGACAATACCCAATCTGATACACCCATGAGATCTTTTTTCGCCTAGATGGGAATAGTCCTCATACAATTTTCCATTGGTATAGAGGCGACCATTTAAAACCTGTCCTTCTTGGCCTTCATATCGGGCAGGGTTGACTTTCCAATATGGCAAGCGGTGTAGACCATATCCCTTAAAACCATATTTTAGGCTAGATAAGGCCATCCAATTGTCCATATATAATTCATAGTCAGATGAGTAGGCGACATCGGCATGATTAAGTATTTTATATAAGCCTTTTGGGGTAGCATAACCAGATGTCCCAGTGGAGACAGGAGTGTTCATAATTACAATATGATTTTCAATGGCTAGTAATTGTTGATTTTCTAAATATATAATAATCTTTTTTTCATTGCCTGTACTTTGATAGCTTAGCTTTTCTCCGACTTGAATTATCCATTCAATTGTTTGTCCATTTATATATTGAGTATTATTTAATATTGGCACAAAACTTTGTTTATATATTCCACTGTCTGCTGCGGCTATAATAGGAATTTGAAAAGTTACTACCCCGCGAGGCTTAATACTAATCACATTTTTGGGATAAGTTGGTTTGACTATTGTTTGATCTATCCATTCAGAAGTGGCGAATGGACTTTGATAATTAATAGTTCCATCAAAAAATGTACTGTTTAAGGACAAATTATCAACGGACCAGTCTAATTGGCCGTTATTTTGAATAGTGATTTCTAAAAAATCTGATTCGTAGTGTCTAAGCCAAGGATTTGAGTTTTGTCTAATGATTTGATAGCTGTATAAGGGAGCATTGAGTTTTCTTTCGTTGTTTAATTCTTCAGCATATACACGGTAGATAAATGCGCCTGCGATCAGACTAAAACCAAGTAAAACAGCTCCTAAAACTTTTAATATTTTCATATTTGTTTTTATTTTGATTAAAGGTATTTTCTTATTATATCAAAAAATCAGCTTCTAGTCAATGTTTTTAAAGATATTCTTCTTGACTGAGCTGATTTATAATAATAATATACAATAAATACTTTGACATAAAGCAAAATTACTATTTCCAAAAAACAGAAAGGAGCACAGCGTGGCAGAAAAACTACACGAAGTTTCACTGCCCTATCGGGTAGATGTAGCACCTTCTGGCAACACAGAAAGGGTTATCAAAGGGATATTGGTTCTTAAAATCGAGGCTAGGAATGCTAGTCTGGCTATAGAACAGGTCATAGCTAATATTGGCATTCAATCCATTGATGGTCACCTTCTCTTGCCGTATCGGTTTATTGATACTGGTAAAAAAACTGGTGAGAATTATTGGTGGGTTTTAACTGATGATTCTTATTGTGTAGTTAGGGCATTTTGTAGGGATGATGTTTGCAAAAAGATTATGGAACAGAATTTAAATCCCAGACAAATTAAAAAAATTGAGAAGCCTAAGTTGTTATCAGCTTCTCACCAACCGAGCCTGTTTCTTGTTAATGAATGTATAACCGAACCCCCACAACACAAACCTCAACGCACTGACAACCCTTCAAACTTATCATCCTGGGCATGTGAAGTGTGCGGAGAGACAAATGCCGAACTTATGAAGGATTGTTGTGAGTGTGGTGCCCCTCGGGACAAGCCATTTGCTGACACTCCTAAATCTAAAGATTTCGTTGTTACAAGCAGTGGTTAGCATCAATCTTTTCAGTGGATAAAAATAGCCATTTTCTTAATAGAAAGTGGCTTTTGTTTTCTAGTAGTTTAAGTATTTTCGGACTAAGTTTGTAATTTTGTTTTAAGTTATGTAAGAAAGTAAAATTGATGAGTTTTGCCAGTTTAAAAAGATTAGGCTAATCAGAAATATAATTACCAGCAATATCAAAACCCAAAATAGCCAGTGGATACTATCGTCTCTTTCTTCTGGCATCAATATAATGAATGGTTTTTTTACAGGGAGTAATAATCTGAGCTTACTTATCCCCCATTTTTTATGATGTTTTTTGGCCATTTAGCAGTTGGTTTACATTTTTAGTATAACTCTATCAGTAATTTTAGGAAAATATTTTATAATTATTTTTAATGATTATTGGTTTCTGGCAAAATAATTATTACAAATTCGCCCTTAAATCGTCGTTTGCCAAACAATTCTATCAGCTCATTTGTATCCCCTTCTATTAATTCTTCAAATTTTTTAGTTATTTCTCTAGCAATTATTATCTGCCGTCTGCCAAGATATTTTTCGATGTCTTGAAGAGTTCTAATGACCCTGTAAGGTGATTCATAGATGACTATGGGTATTTTAAGGATCATTAATTGTTTAAGTAGTGTTTGACGTCCTTTTTTCTTTGGAATAAATCCGGCAAAATAAAATGAATCTGCTTTAATGCCAGCTATACTAAGAGCAGTAGTAACAGCTGACGGTCCTGGTATGGCAATTATATCAATCCCATTTTTGCGGGCTTGTTTAACTAATTTTCCTCCTGGGTCTTGAATCCCTGGCGTACCAGCATCAGTAACTAATGCTAAATTTTGTCCTGATTTGAGCTTGTCAATCAGTAAGTCGATTTTTTTATCACGGCTGTGTTGATGATAAGCAATAGTTGGAGTATTCAGTTTATATCTTTGTAGCAATTTTTTGGTTATTCTAGAATCTTCGCATATCACAAAATCTACTTTATCTAAAATATCCAGCGCGCGCAGGGTGATGTCTGCTAAATTTCCAATTGGTGTAGCTACGACATAGAGAGTACCCATAATTTTATATAAAGTTTGTTATAGTAATAAGAATAATTTAGGTTGTAGCGCTTTTTAAAATCTTTTGCAGGTTTTGATGCAGTTTTGTCCATTCGGCAATAGTTAGTGTCTGAGCTCTTCTACTACTCCTGATGTCGCTTTGAGTTAATACTTTTTTAATAATAGCATTATCAAGATAAAGGTTACTGGATAAAGAATTATGAAGTTGTTTACGCTTTTCATTAAACCCAGCTTTTATAGTCTGGAAAAGTTTTTCATCACTGCTTAAAGTTTCCAACTTCTTTTTATAAGGGATTATTCTTATAATAGCTGAATCAACTTTGGGTTGTGGCCAAAAAGCATTTTTAGACACATTGCTAATGATTTCTGGCTGACCGTAGAATTGGATTATTATACTTAAAAGATTAGCGTTTGGAGGAGTAGATATGATGCGTTCAGCCACTTCTTTTTGTACCATCAAAACCATCATATTAGGGCTAAACTGGCTCTGCAGGAAAAAGCGAATAATAGCAGATGTTAGATAATACGGCAGATTGGCTATTAATTTATATGGTTTATTAAGATAGGTTTTAAAAAATTTTCTATCTAGCATGAGGGCGTTGTCTTGCACAATTTCTATGCCAGTCAAATCGGAGTTAATTGATTTAAAGACCCTGATTATTTCTGGATCTTTTTCGACAGCTATAATTTGTTTTACAAAGCTTGATAGGGCGCGAGTTAGGGTGCCTAATCCTGGTCCTATCTCCAAAACAATGTCATTTGACTTAAGTTTTGCTGCTGTGATGATGTTATCTAATACATCCTGATCAATTAAAAAATGTTGCCCAAGTTTCTTTTGGGCAAAAGCGTGATATTCTTTAAGAATTCTTTTAATAGTATTTTGGTCCGTGAGATCCAATCTTGATTTATATTAAATAATATTTGATTTGGATTTTCCCGGCTCCTAGCGGGGCTAGTTTGGAAAAAGCTATACTATTAAGATCGAGAGATACTCCAGTCCAGGCCTCTGGACCATAGTCGTTAACTACCACATCCACCGTTTTACCAGAATTGACTGCAATAACTCTTAATTGACTGCCTCTAGGGAACTGAGTGCTAGCAGTAGTTAGTTTACTACCCCATCGATACCATGTAGCAGTTCCTCGATATGTTGGTGATTTTGGTTCCCCTTGGGGCAGAGCTTCCTCCTGCCGGACTGGAGTATCTGGGCTGGAAGCTGGGGCAGAGTCTAGTTCTGGCTCACTAGCTTTTTTGATTGCTTCTTTTAAATTAGATGCCACGGTTGTATTAATAGTGGCAGATGAGACTTTTATAAAAATTATATCTCCGCTAGATAATTCTTTATCAAAGGCTGGGAAGACTGAAATTATTTCTTCTTGGTTTGGGTAAATTTCATCAACTAATCCCCCAACAGTTCGTTGAGTAGTAGTCTGAATTGTACTCAAGCCATTAACCACTAGCGATATTGTTTTTTCCTGTGCTTCTGCTCTATCTAAAGCTAAAAACAGATATACTAAGAGTATTAGTAAAACAATAAATACAATACTGATCTTAGGATTAATTAATTTCCCAGGATGTGGTTCAGTTTCGGTTTCAACCCTCAATTCAACCTCCTAAATATTTGCCAACAATAGTTATTATATCAAAAAATGCCGGTAATATAATGGCTTTATATTTTTTGAATAGGCGCCAGATGTTTAGCTAGTTTTTTGGCGCCAAGTTTATTAAAAATTACAGTTATATCATTTTTATCAACATTTATGACAGTGCCACGGCCAAAATGATCATGTTCTACTCTATCCCCTTCTTTTAAATCTATATCATTCCATGTCTGTGATTTATGTTGATAATTTAATTTATAATTGGTTTCTAAATCTTCGATTAGTTCTGGCGGGATATCATCTATGAATCGAGATGGAGAGCTAGGGCTTAATCTCCCGTATAACATACGTTGATGTGTATGTATGAGATAAACTTTTTGCTTAGCCCTAGTAATGCCCACATAACATAATCGTCTCTCTTCTTCCAGTTCTTCCGTATCTTGCAGGCTACGTGAATGAGGAAAGAGGTTTTCTTCCATTCCGGCTATAAAGACGTAGTTAAATTCTAATCCTTTGGCTGAGTGGAGAGTCATTAAGGTTACGGCGTCTTCGGATGAGTTGTAGTTGTCAATATCTTGGATTAAACTGATTTCTTCTAAGAAAACTTGCAAGGCCAGATTGGTTTCCAAATAATCATATTTTTCTATGACACTTTTTAGTTCTTTGACGTTTTCTATACGAGTTTCTCCTTCAATGGTTTTGTCATTTAACCAGACTAAGTAGTTGGTTTTGTTAATTAAAAAATCAAATAATAAACTTAGGTTTTTCTTCCAGCTACGAGCTTGGGTTAAAATTTTGTCTAATTTATCTAGTTCAGTCTTAAGTTTAGGTTTAAGGGGTGCCTGATTAAACACTAAACTTATGGGTTGGTTTTGACTTTCAGCAAACTGCACAATAGTTTCCCAACTTTTTGCGCCAACTCCCTTAGGGGGTAAGTTAATAATTCGTTTGAAGTTTAGATTATCTTGAGGGTTGGCTATTATTTTTAAGTAAGCTATTACATCTTTGATTTCCTTTCTTTCATAGAATCGTACTCCCCCAACTATTCGATATGGTAGATTGTTTTTAACAAAAATCTCTTCCAATGCTCTGGATTGAGCATTGGTTCTATATAGCACTACAAAATCATTAAAACTCAAGTGTAGATTACCTGTTTTTTGTTTGAGGATTTCTTGGACAATAAATCCACCTTCTGATTGTTCATTAAATACTGAACAGACTGCAACTTTTTCTCCAGCTCCTTGTTTGGTCCAGAGTTTTTTTATGCTGCGATTTTTATTGTGCTCAATTACGGCTCCAGCGGCATCTAATATGGTTTGGGTAGAACGATAATTTTCTTCCAATTTTATAATCTTGGCTTTAGGGTAATCTTTTTGAAAGTTTAAGATATTGCGGTAGTTTGCTCCTCGCCATGAATAGATTGATTGCCAATCATCTCCTACCACAAAGATGTTTGTATGTTTAGCAGCTAACATTTTAGTTAGTTGATATTGAGCAGTGTTAGTATCTTGATACTCGTCGACAAGAATATATTTAAAAAGTTTTTGGTAATAGTTTAATATATTTGGTTCTTTTTTAAACAATTTAATAGTTACCATCAGTAAATCATCAAAATCCAGACTGTTATTTTTTTCCAAAATTTTTTGATATAAGGGATAAACTTTAGCTACTAGTTTTTGGAAATAACCAAGTGCGAGCTTCTCATATTTTGATGGTCCAATCAATTCATTTTTAGCTGATGAAATATAATTTAATACAGCAATGGGTGAATATCTCTGTGTATCAATTTCTAATTGCTGCATAGCTTGGCGGATAGCTGTGCGTTGTTCATCGGAATCTAGGATAGTAAAGTTTTTATTTTTACCTAAAGCTTCTATGTCTCGACGCAGGATTTTTACACATAGCGAGTGGAAAGTGCTAATGTTAAACAATCTATCCGATTTTAATCCCAACAAGCGCTTAACTCGATGGCGCATCTCTTCAGCTGCCTTATTAGTAAAAGTAACCGCTAGTATATTTTCGGTTTTAATCTTTTTTTGTCTGATTAAATAGGCAATTCTAGTGGTTAGAGTCTTAGTTTTGCCAGAACCAGCCCCAGCCAAGATTAAAACGGGGCCGTGCATGATGCTGACAGCTTTTTTCTGCATGGGATTAAGATTTTCTCTCAAATCTTTCATTTTTATATTTTGATTTGCATAATTGATATGACAATTAATGTGTCTATATCGATAGTATAGTATAACTTGTCTTTTAAGTATTTATTATTTGATATACTGTGGCTGTAATAAAGTTATAAAATGTCGGGTCATTCTAAATGGTCAACAATTAAACGCAAAAAAGGCGCCAAAGATGCAAAAAAAGGAGCTGTTTTTAGTAAATTGGCCCGTTTAATCGAAATAGCAGCTCGGAGTGGAGCTGATCCAGAGATGAACTTTCGCCTCAAGCTGGCAATTACTAAAGCCAGAGAAGCTAACATGCCTAATAGTAATATCACCAAGGCTATCCAAAAAGGCAGTGGCGCGAATAAAGATGCTAGTGGGATTGTAGAAGCTACCTATGAAGGATTAGCTCTTGGGAATGTGGGAGTAGTAGTTCAGACATTAACTGATAATAAAAACCGAACAGTATCTGAGATACGACATTTATTCTCCAAAAACGGTGGCAGTTTTGGTACTTCGGTAAATTGGCAATTTAGCAATATGGGGGTTTTGCAGGTGGCAAAAATTAGCGATACAGAAGCTCAGGAGTTAGCCATTATTGATTCTGGTGCCATTAATTTTGATGACGAGGGAGATGTTTTAGAAGTGCATACTAATCCAAAAGAGTTGGATTTGGTCAAATTAAAAATTGAGAAGGCAGGGTTTAAGATAAAATCTACTTCGTTAGAATTGGTACCAAAAAATAAAACAATTATTAGTGACAAATCATTAGCCCAAAAAGTTTTGAATTTTTTAGATATTTTAGAAAATCATGATGATGTAGTTAATGTTTATAGCACCTTGGATATTCCTGATGAGATATTATCCCAATTACAATAAATAGTTTTGCAGATGAATAAAGTGATACTTGGAATTGATCCCGGCACAGCCATAACTGGTTTTGGTGTGATTAGAGAAAGTGAGCAAAAGAAAATTGAATATCTTGATTGTGGTTATATTGCTACGAGCTCGCATGATGATACAGCCAAACGGTTATGGATTATTTCTAAATCGATAAATCAGTTAATTAAAAAATATCATCCCCAGTTAGTGGCAGTGGAACATTTGTTTTTTGCTAAAAATAGAGCTACTGCTATGGCTGTAGCTCAGGCTCGAGGAGCAGTTTTAGCCATCCTGGCTAAACACGAACTGCCTTTAGTTGAATATACTCCCTTGCAAATTAAACAGACTTTAACCGGCTATGGTCGAGCTGACAAACAGCAGATGCAAAAAATGGTCAAATCAGTTTTAAGGCTTGACCAAGTTCCCAAGCCAGACGACAGCGCTGATGCCTTAGCTGTGGCTATCTGTGCAGTTTATAATCCTAAACCAATGTTAAAATAAAAGTATGATTGCTTCAATTTCCGGAATTGTTATAAATAAACACTCAGATTCTTTGATTATAGAAACGGGTGGTATTGGCTATTTAGTGTTTACAATTAATGATGTTTTAGCTTCTAGTCAGCTTAACAAACCCATAAAACTAATGACTCATATGGTAATTAGAGAAGACCATCAATCATTATATGGTTTTTCTACCCAAGAGGAGTTACAATTGTTTTCTATGCTGCTTAGTGTTTCTGGGATTGGACCCAAGGCGGCATTGGGGATTTTAAATTCGGGCCAAGCGTCGGAATTAAAGTCGGCGATTGCTCGCGGCGATAGCGCTATTTTTACTGCTATTAGTGGAGTGGGTCAAAAAACTGCTCAGAGACTGATATTAGAACTTAAAAATAAAATCGGGGTAGGGGTTGATACAATTGGCGGAGATTCTAAAGAGATTATTAATGCTTTAGCTGGTTTAGGTTATAATATGTATGAAATTCGACAGGTTTTAGGTAAAATCTCTCATCAGATGTCATTGGAAGAAAAAGTAAAAGAAGCTTTAAAATTATTAGGTTAATTATTATATTTATAAATCAAAGGGGATGTTATGGCAAAAAATAATGGTTCAGATTTCTGGTTATTCAATGATTGGCTTTATTTAGTTCTGATAATTCTAGTTGGAGCGACACTTCTAGCTATCAATCTAGGAGCTTTAGACAAGGTCTGGATTTCATATTGGCCAATGTTGCTAATAATTATTGGAATTAAGGAGATCTTAGAGCGTCGCTAGATGACAAATTTTATCAAGGGGCTTATATCTATGATCAATAATGCCAGTGGTGATAATCCTCGAATGAGGCCCAATTTTTGGATTATAGCTGGTATTACATTTATTATATTGCTAGTCGCAGCAGTTGGTTTTTATTTTGCCTTATTAGCTTCAGCAGGAGTTGGGGAAACTCAGCATTTTACAGTTCAATCTGGTCAAACCATTACATCTATTGCGACTAACTTAAAACAGGATAATTTAATTAAATCTGTTTGGGGCTTTAAATTCTGGCTCAAATTAACTGGCAAAGTAATTGTTCAACCTGGCAGTTATAAAATATCCCCGATCTATAGCACGCCTAAAATTGCCAGCATTATAGCTAGCGGAGACACAGCCAATGTCACTGTAACTATCCCAGAAGGATTCACTTTAACTCAAATTGCCAATCTTCTAGGCCAGAAAGAAGTGATAGTCCAGGAAGATTTCTTAGAAGCAGCTAACAGTTTTCCACCAGATTATGAGTTTTCTAAATATCGACCAGCTGGACAGTCTTTAGAAGGATTTCTTTTTCCAGATACATATCGGTTGATTAAGGGTGATATTACGGCTGTTATTCGGATAATGTTAGATAATTTCGGGGCTAAATATCGAAATGAAATTGAATCTGACTTGGGTGATAAGGATTTATATAAAATTTTAATCATTGCTTCGATGGTAGAGCGCGAAGCTAAGACCCAGAAAGATAGAGAACAGATTGCGGCTGTACTTTATAATCGTCTTGAAGCTGGCATGAGATTAGATGTAGACGCTACGGTTAGATATATCACTGACAACTGGGAAGATCCAATTACCCGGACTGATTTGTCTATTGATTCACCGTATAACACAAGAAGATATGCAGGATTGCCGCCTGGACCAATTTGCAATCCAGGGCTGGCTTCGATTAAAGCAGTGCTTAATCCCCCATCCAGCGATTACTATTATTACCTAACGGATTTTGAAGGGATTACTCATTACACAGAAACTCTTC
>SDBT01001132.1_pt1 | contig 45926 bp, 48 predicted proteins | sample 2277101 | NCBI WGS metagenome assembly SDBT01 (sample SAMN10404973, study PRJNA504765) | marine sediment metagenome | isolation source: marine sediment core GS10_PC15, 103 cmbsf | place: Arctic Ocean: Southern Knipovich Ridge | collected 2010 | reverse complement strand
ACACATTTCTGGCACCCCTCCTATTTCTAGACACCAGGTTTTATACGATTTAAACGATTCAAAGCCCTGAAGAGGAATTTTCTCACACATCTCTGATGATACTCCTCCTCCAGTTTCTATACAGACAGCCCTAGACGATTTAGAGCTCTGAAGAGTTTTCTCTTCCTCTAATTTTTCTTGAATATTCTCCTTTATTTTTTCTTTCCTTACTTCATCGCCGACGTCCAAAGCGTCCACAATTTTGTCAGGAGCAGAACTATTTTTCCAAACAAAAAATCCTCCTACACCCAGACCAACCAAAACTATTAAAATGATTATTATTTTTGTTTTCATGTTCATATATTTTTATTTTATTAAATCATCAACGCCGACGTCCAAAGGGGTTGGTTTTTTAAATTTCATAACAACTTAGAAGTATTTATTAAGATCCGGATTATTCTCGACTATCTTCCGCTTAACCTTTCGGACATAAGATTCTGGGATATCGTGCTCCTCTAGACCTTTTATTATGTGCTTTACATATTCATAGGATGTCTCTAACCCCGCACACTTACTCTTAGCAACGTATGTAATAGTCTCGACAATTTTTCTATCCCCTTTTTTAACCTCGATCAGTATACGTTTATAATTTGTGCCCTCTCCTTCAATAGCATCCAAAGACTTTCTTTCCCGTCGCTTTGCCGTATCTCGCCTTATCAAATAGTCAGGGACATCATAAACGACTCCCCATACCTTGCTACCCTGTTTCAGTACAATGTCAACGGCAGCACACTGATTTGTTTCGCTCCAGACGGTAAAATCCAGTTCGTAGTCCTGTACAGTCTCCGCATTATATAAATATTTAGCATCCCCTTTTAAACGGCCAAGGCCGTTGATCCTTGCTTCACTCGTATTGGATCCATATTGAAAAACTCTAGCCATATTTATTTTTAATTATAGCAGTAGATAATTTTTTGTCTGCAAAATATATTTGTCTATTATGAGCCAACAATGTGAATATAAAATTATGCTCAATTAAAACAACGTGGTCTGGGTTACAACTGTTTTTAGTTAAGACTGAAAGGATGTGGCACCGAAAAATGGACGATTAGAATACCTAACAAATTTGCTGGATAAGTCTATCACAATTATCTTCAACAAGTCGTCCTGATTCCAGACTATCTATGCCAAGAAGATTGCCTAGCTGCTGATGATGATTTTTAAGGTCCCAAGGCATGAGTAACTTACCTTTAAGCTGAACGAAAGGGCTATCTGTTTCGGTTAATATCCGATTTGTTGGCATTCTTCTGATCAATTGCATTCCTTTGGTAGAATAAAACATCGGAGGACCGACACTAAACCAACAATCTAGAGAAATTGCTCTTTCAAGTTCGCTAAAATTTCCGGAAAACCAGTGAAGAATCGGTACGCTATTCTTTACAGTCGTCTCCAGCTCCTCCAAGACAATGGTAGCAGCATTCCTACAATGAATAGACAAAATACGACCTCCTTGTTTTTCACAAGCTGATAGAATGGATTGGAACATGTGAATTTGCTGGGTAATACTGGATTTGAGCTCTTTTGAACCATCGATACCGATTTCTCCAACAAATTTGGTTTTAGGAAGTAGCTCTCGAAAAATATCGAGTTCTAGCTTACTATTAGACGCCAACTGTGGATGAATACCTAGAGCTGTATATATTAAGCTATCATCTTGAACTAACGACTGAGTCCCGTGCCATGCCTGGGGTGTTGTGGTTACTGACAAAACCCTCAGCTTTCTTGCTTCACACTCCGTAACAACTGCTTTTGGATTGACGTGCAAATCCAGATGACTATGGAAATCTACCATCGTTTCTTAAAAGTTAGCAAAAGATTTTCGAGTTCGTGAAAACCATGTTCAGTGATATTAATATATGATTTCAATATTTTTTCATCGTGTATAAACAGGCTACTTTCCAAAAATCCAGTTACACCTTCCGCCTTTGCTTGAGCAATTGCCATTGCTACAGATCGCACATCGTCGAAACGAGCATGGTTAACGTCGTCAATGGATAAATTGGTATATTTATATTGTGTTTTGTCTTTTTGTCCCCACCTTATAAAGGCAGCTCTTCTAATTAGACAGGGGAAACATCTGCCACAATGCATATAATTATGCCGTTTAAACTTACCACAGCTTATTGACTTATGAGCCAGCTTACGGATATTTATTTGATTGGAACATTGTGACAACATCTCACCCTTGGTCATGAACTGGTAGGGATTCTTTACTAGCACATTTAGATTTGACTGGTCCAGTAATCTCTGAAAATCGCTAATAAAAGTAGGGTGAGTAGTTCTCGTACTAAGACTGCCTAATCGTCCCGCAGTGAGAGGTGGATTTAAAGAAATAAAACCATTTTCGCATACAAACAAAGTAATTCTATTACCCTCTTCATATGACTTTAAAGAAGTTGCCACAATAGTACCATAAGCAAGAAAAATTAATGATCTCGCCCTTGATGAAGTCTCAATTTCATCTTCGAATCGCGCGTTGTGATTTAGTTGGATATGTAAAAGTTCGCCCAATTCTTTGGCAAAGAGGGTTTGGATGGCTTGTTCTCCCCGAACAATCTGACTGACCAAGTACGGGTCCTTATTCTGAGTCCTTAAATCTATTGCACCTATAAGACTATCCAAACCACCTGATAATAAGCTAACTGAGTCCTTGTCAGGTTTTATCTTTATCTTTGGGCATGGAGTATTACTACCTTCAGAAATGAACTCTAAATTCCAAATATCTGTTGTCAAAAATCGTAACATTCTCTGGATCAATGGCTTAATTTGTATCCAAAAATCAGGGTCCTGTACTGCAATTACAAGACCAAATTGACGAGTCCAACCATCAGGACTACTTTTTCTTTTAGTGGTAAGATCGGCAGTTACTATTGATAAAGCTATTGTAAGGAGGTCCCATGCACGGTCTGCTGGATGAATTCCAGCACGCAATAGTCTGTTCTTTATATCGGTTCCACAAGAACCATGTCTCTCTTGATCTGGTTGGTCGTATAAAACATAATGTCTATCAGCCTGAGGCAAATCCGAGGATGGGAAATTTATGGGAGTAAATGTTAGTTTTATCATAAATAATCTTCAAATACTTTAAGAGTTTTAAAAATAATATCACGAACAAAACCTTGTACTACATCCGGAGCCCATTGAGTATGCCCTGTTTGTTCTTCGCGAAACACACGAGCTACTTCGCTCTTTATATATTGCTTCATATCTTTTAATCTTTGTAGCGCTACACTGGCGCTTGATGACTTATCTTTAATTGTCTTTTCAATATCTAAACAAACCCGATTATAAATATCATAACCGACGAAGAATTCCATAACATTCAAACGTTGTTCAATAGAAAGATTAAGAAGATCCGCATCAGGATATTTATCAAGTAATTCAGAGAATGCATTTTTTGTAGCATCCCGGCTAGCCTCAGTGTCCTGGGTTCCGTCCGAAGGTTTAATTGCGGCAATTATCGCTCCAACAATTTGACTGGCTGTTTTGTGCTTTAATATATCAGGGTCAATAACCGTCCCCGACAGCGAAGGGGCATTGCTTTCCAGCTCCGATAATGTATTGAAAATCAAGCCAGCCGTTCGGACAGTCCCGCTGAATCGTCGTGATGCAGTAATCGTCCCGCCATATCCGGTTCTAACATAATGTCCGAGACCTCTTCGAAGATATTTTTCCTCACCGGACTTAGCATAATAACCAAAGTTGAGACGAGCTACCTTAAATCTTGCAACAGGAGATATCGGTGATGGAATAACTTGTGTACTCGGCTCTTTATCAAGCGAATCATTATCTCCCGAAGAATCAGCTGGTGCATTTCCCGGCTCGTAAATAATATTTGGGTCTGATACCCAAGGTGGAACCATTGGAGTTCCCGATGGTGAACCCGTGCTGGAGTTACAAGTACCCATATTAATTTTTACTTTGTTTAATTGCCTTTATTACAGTCGCACTGACACCCGAAGATGACCATTGGGAAAAAACTTCATCAGCCCAAATTTGATTTTGGATTTTCGGAACTATACTGGGTTTTATCTGAGAAGGAGGTCTCTCAATAAGAAACGTAGCTAGGCGCTTACCCTGAACTAAATCTGCTTCCGCTAAAACTAAACAAGCATCAAGTAAAGGTGGTATTCCCCATTTCTGTTCTTGGCAAGCCTTTTCGAGCAACTTATCCATTAAAATTGTCGAATCGGAGGATTGTAATTTTTCTAAACGACCCTTAAGTTGCGATGCCATATCAGGATGTTCAAACAACAATTTTATTAATTCATTGCCCTCCGAGGTAAGTCGATCCTCAGGTGTAATCAACGGTGCATGATCGCGACTAACATAAAGGACTCCCCGAAGATCGATATCAGCAAGTTGTGGTGGTAAACCGAGCCATTCCTTCACAAATACAGCATCTTTCTTCCAAGGATCAGTAAATTTCGGTTCTTCTCCAGACGCTACAGATTGTTCTAATTCGTTAAGAAAATGTGGTATCCCTCCTCTATCCTCGTTAACAGCCTTAGTCAATTCAGAATATGCTGATGGGTTTCCACACCTTTCAAAAAGTAGCATTTTTGTTAAATGGGCTTCATCGACACTAACACCATGACTTCTAGCAATTGACATACGAATCGACAAAGCATTTAAAAATCTTTTTATAAGTCTCGGATTTCCTGCAATTCCGGATGCGGTTGTCATAATAGGTGCTAACCGATCGGCAACTTCAAGTCTTCCTAAGAGAACCGGAGGTAGTTTCACTCCGAGACTTTCAATGAACGCCTTATCAACTCGTTTTCCCTGCCAGCTTTGACTTAGCTCAGAACATACTTTTACTCTTATCTCTTCCTTTTGAGTTAGTTTTAGGGAACTATTATCTACAAACAGAAGAAGCATGTATGCTCTCACCTCTTGGGTTCCAAGTTGTGGCACCCGAATAGGAACTTGAATGAGTTTATCAAAATAGCTAGTAACAAGCTTATCGTCTACACCCTCGAAATGTTTTCTAACTGCATATTTAATCATGTCATTATCAGCAGCAATTACAAAAGCTGTGCCCTTAAGGAACAACAGTAAGCGAATCGCTTCAAGAGTTGAAATAGCAGTTGAAGGAAGGCAACGATCTAGGTCGTCAACAAGAACAATTAGGGTTACCTTCATTTCTGCAAGGCTCTGCTCAAACAGATCTCTAATTGCTTGTATTTCTTTCGGTGGAGAAAAATCAGGAGACGGTCTAAGTAATGATCCCGCTGCTTCCTCAACCCCGCTAACAGTAGATTCAATTTTTCCACCAGTTTCAGTTGCACTTTTTCCAGTAGCTATTTTTTGTCCTAACTGAAATACTTCTCCAATTAATCCAGTCGGCGGCAACCCTAATCCAAGAGCGACAGCAGAACCAGTAGTCAATCTAGCAACACGAAGCCAATTAACACGTTTAACTAACTCTTTAACTTTTTTAACTCCTGTTTTCCGTTCCTTTGCTTCTTTCTGAAGAACGGAGGCTACTACATCAATGAGAGCGGCTCGTGCATCATCATATCCTTGGTAAAGCCAAGCATTAAAATCTACTAAAATGAACTTTTTTTTACTTGAACCTTTAAAGGAATCTTTTTGATTAAGAGATCTCTTGATCAACTTAATCATAGATGACTTTCCGGTTCCCCAAGCCCCCGAGATTCCAATTGAAACCGGGCTACCCTCAGCTTGAAAAATAATCTCACTAACAGTGTCAGCCACACTGGTAAAATTAACGAAATCTCTTTCTGTTTCGTTGTCTGACCACATAATTATAAGCTACCTTAAATTAATTATTCTTTTGTTTTTGGTATTGCTTAAACCCATCTTTATCTCCTTTATCTCCAAAGCTATTTAACTCATTAATAACCGCAGATTAAAAACCATCATTTTCCCTTTATTAAAGGTATAATAACTTATTTATATGATAAATGCAAACTATTTTCTTTAAAATATTCAATTTAAAAAAGGAGATAGAATACGTTCCCTTCAAACTATTGACTATCCAACATCACTAATATTGTAAATGATATAGGTTCTAGTCCCATTCGGAATGTGTATAAATCTATAATATTTTCAAGAAAACAAAAAAACAACTATAAACAAGTTGTTTTGTGACTTATCCATATTAACTGCCTAATAAGGCTTAACTCCAGAAAAAAATTCAGACCCTAATCTACTCCTTCTCCACCACAATCATCACCTTCTCTCCCTGCAGCCTAACCTCTTCTGCCTTTTCATCCTTAGAAAGAAACTTTATTTCGTCCAATGAAAAGGGCCAATCATGAATCGCTTCAAAAAAGATATCATCTGAGTATATAAAATCCGCTCCCAAACGCGTTCCCGGATCATTGGTAATAATCCCCTTTTTATTATACCCTTTTGCCACCAACATATGGTATGGCGGTCCTGGCTGGCGATAATATGGATTTTTTAATAGTCTGCCGGCCATTGGAACAATAACAATATTACCTTTGCTTAATTCGTATTTAACATTATCAATACTATCTACCTTGGTAGTATAAATTCTTTCTATACCAAAATACTGATTAGCTAATCTAACTGTTTCTGAAGCGTTTAAATCATAGTGTCCGCCCCAATTATCTTCCTGCCATTTAACTAAATCTAAAATTTGTTCATCTGCCTGCTCTTTGGTTAATTCTTGATTATTTAACCAGGCATTGGCGATAATCAAAACCGCTTCTTCACAGGCTTCTTTATGTAATTCGTCCCACTCAGCAAACGGAGCCTGAACAACAAAAGGAACCAGTAAATCAACTGATTCTTTTAATTCTGAAGAAAAATCTTGAATAATAGGTTCTTCTATTTCAGGTTCTTCAGAAATATCTCCAACAGGAAAATTTTCTGTTGAATCTTGTTCTTGATAGTCCTGTTCTAATGGTTCTACTGGTTCCTGTTCAATATCTGGTTTATAAGAAAATTCTTTTGGACTGAATAACCAGAAATCAAAAACAAAAACTACAGCTAGTATAACAAATCCAATAATTATTTTTTGAAAAAGACTTCTACTTTCTTCCATATTGTGTTTTATAGTATTTTAAATACTCCCCGGATTTTATCCTTTTCCACCAATCCTGATTATTTTTGTACCAATCAATTGTTTCTTTTAATGCTTGGTTAAATTTGTACTTTGGCTCCCAGCCAAGTTCTTTTTTAATTTTTGTTGCGTCAATAGCATAACGCAAGTCATGTCCTTTGCGATCAGCCACATATTCAATTTTATCTTTATCAAAACCCAAAATTTTAAGAACTTGATGAGTAATCTCTAAATTTGTTTTCTCTTCATTTCCTCCAATACAATAAGTCTCTCCTATTTTTCCTTTACGCAAGACAATATCTACGGCCTGACAATGATCTTCTACATATAACCAGTCTCGCACATTAAGCCCGTCTCCATACAGAGGAACCTTTTTCCCTTGTAAGAGGTTGGTAACAAATAAAGGAATAAGTTTTTCTGGAAACTGATAAGGACCATAATTATTAGAACAATTACTAATGGTAATGGGGAGCTGATAAGTATGAAAATAGGCTCTCACTAGATGGTCAGAGGCTGCTTTAGAGGCAGAATAAGGACTGTGAGGATCATAGAGTGTTTTTTCATTAAAAAGGCCTGTTGGGCCAAGGCTGCCGAAAACCTCATCTGTAGAAACATGGTGAAACCTTTTATTTCCCTGTTTAATGGCTGCATTTAACAGGGTAGTTGTTCCCAAGACATTGGTGTTAATAAAAGGCCCTGGGTCTAAAATAGAACGATCAACATGACTCTCGGCTGCTAAGTGGACAATCGCATCACATTGTTTAACCAAACTATCAACTAATTTAACGTCGCAAATATCTCCTTTAACAAACTTATATTTAGGATTATTTTCAACTTCTTTTAAATTTTCTAAATTGCCGCAATAAGTCAATAAATCAAGATTAATCACCTCATCTTCTGGATGATTTTTTAAAATATAGTGGACAAAATTGGACCCAATAAATCCAGCTCCACCAGTAATTAAAAGTTTCATAATGTTTAATATTTATTTAAAAACCCAAAATTTTTGAACAGCAAAACGAAAAAACAAAACAATAACAGCTGTAAAAGCTTTGGCTAAAATATCATAAACAGAAAAATGTTCTACAAAGGCAAATAACAAATACTGGTAAAAAACCATGCCTCCTATTCCGCCAACAATCCAAAATTTTAAATACTGAGAAACAATCTGTTTACCTTTGTCTTTAAAAACCCAATTTTTATTACAATAAAAACTAATAATTGCCCCTAAAGACATGGAAATAAAGTTGGCCCACAAATAATGTAAAAGCCAAAAGGGAAATACTCTGGTTAAAAAAATATAGATGATGAAATCTAAAATCGTAATCAATCCTCCGGCAATTATAAACTTGGCCAGCTGCCTTAAATAAAGGCGTTTACCAATAAAAGGAATTTTAAATAAAAACCTGTCTATCCAAGGAAAAAATTTCCCTATATTTAAAAAATCTCTTTTGGTCATTTAAGATAAATGCTTTTGTTTCTATTATGTTCTTCCACTGTTTGACTAAAAATCATTTCCCCTTCATCCGTTGACAAAAAACAACAATAATCATTTTCTAAAGGACTAAGGGCTGCTTTAATTGAAGAAAGGCTTGGACTATTAATCGGGCCAGGAGGCAACCCAGCGTTAATATAAGTATTATAAGGAGAAGGAATTCTTGTGTCTTCAATACTTAATCTTGCTTTTGGATAACCAAGAATATAATTAATGGTTGCGCAAGATTCTAGTGCCCAGCCAACTTCCAATCTTCTCCAAAAAACATCAGCGATTAAACGCCGATCTTGATCCAAGGGTGCTTCTTTTTCGATTATTGAAGCCATTATAATAATTTCAAAAAGACTTCTTCCCGCTTGCTCTGCTTTTTGCCTTAATTCAATGTCTATTTTTTCGTTAAAGTTATCCAACATCTTTTTAATAATTACCTCAGCTGTAGTTTCTTTATAAAACCGATAAGTATCTGGAAAAAGAAAACCTTGTAACATGGCATCTTTAAAAGATTTTTCCACTACTTCAGATAAAAATTCGTATTTATCTAAAATCTCTTGGTCTTGGCTAATAGTATTTAATGCGATTAAAAATTCTTCTTTAGAAATTATCTCTTGTTTTATTAAAAGTTCTTCTACTTCTTTGTTGGTTAAGCCCTCAATAAAGGTTATTTCTCTTTCTTGGGCTAACGGCGATTTAATCAAAATCTTAACTAAATCTTTTAATCCCATTCCTATTTCTACCTTGTATTCACCTGGCCAAAATTTATTTTTAGCCCTGCTTAAAAAAGCATAAAGCTCAAAAGTTTTGACATTGTCTATTAATCCCTGGTCTTTTAATTTTTGGCCAATCTCTTTTAATCCTTCTCCTTTTTCTACCAAAACAGTTATTGCCTCTATGTCTTGTTTATCAATAATAGAAACACCTGGAGAAGAATTTTGAAATGAAAAATATAAAACAATAACAATAACTGCAAAAACTAAATAACCCAAAATTATTCCTTTTTTGGACATACTCTTTTATATAATTCTTTAATTTGTTTTTTTCTTTCTTCAAAATTTGAAATTTCTCGTTGCAAACGAGCTTTTTCTAAACGAATATATTTTCTCACACTTTTGGATAAACGTTTTTTAGGCATTTGATCATTAAATTATGTTTTTTATACTTACTTCATTCAAATCATAACAAAAATTAGAAACAAAAACAAGAGATTAGGATTTGTCATTTTAATTAAAACAAGTTATACTGTCATCATGAACCCCAAAACCAATATAATTCATGATTCAATCATTATCGGAACAGGCCCAGCTGGTTTAGCCGCCTCTATTTATGCTTCTCGTTATGGTTTAAAACATTTAATTATTGGTATTTTAAAGGGTGGAACCGCCACAGAAGCTTTTATGGTTGAAAATTATCCAGGATTTAAATCAATTTCTGGCAATGAATTAATGCAAAAATTTATAGAACACGTTAAACAGTATAATCCTGAAATAATTCCTACTGAAGTGAAGGGAATAAAAAAACAAGGAAATTACTTTGAAATAAAAACCGAATCAAGTAAAACCTTTAAAGCCAAAACAATTATTTTGGCCCTGGGGGTTCACCATCGTACTCTCTCAGTTGTTGGAGAAAAAAAATTTCTTGGCAAAGGAGTTAGCTATTGTCATACGTGCGATGGCCCTCTTTTTAAAGATAAAGTTGTCGGAGTTGTTGGAGGTGGAGATGGGGCTTTAACAGCTGCTCTCTTTCTTTCTAAATACGCCAAAAAGGTTTACTTAATTCATCGACGAAAAGAGTTTCGTGGACAAGTTACTTGGCAACGTAGTGTTGAGAAAGAGAAAAAAATTATTAAAGTATCACAAAGGCAAGTAAAAGAGATACGTGGCGATAAATTTATAAAAGAAATTATTTTAAACCTTCCCTATAAAACAAAAAAAAGTCTTCAAGTTGATGGACTTTTTATTGAAATAGGCACTTTGCCATCAGGGGGAAAAATAATTTTTAAACCTCCTTTAAACCTAAAAAGGGATAAATTAAACTATATTATTACAGACCGCTCAATGAAGACAAATATTCCAGGGATATTTGCTGCTGGAGACATCACTAGTCCTCCGGAAAAATTAAGACAAATTCTAACCGCCTCTGCTGAAGGATCTATTGCCGCGTCCAATGTTCAACGTTTTTTAATAAAACGAGGATAATCTAATATAATTATTCGCCAAATCAAAATAATCACCCCGACTAAAATCATTAAATCGGCCATATTAAAAACAGCGACAAACGGCAACTCAAAATAATCTATTACAAATCCATGTTTCCAACGATCTAAAAGATTACTAAAGGCCCCCACTAAAATTAACGTTAAGCACGAAACATTAACTAAATTTCTTTGTTGATAACTCTTAATTAATTTTAAAACTACCCAGAAAAGAATAATAGTTAATAAGAAATAAAAAAGCATTCCCTTTAGGGGAATACCTAGAGCAATGTTTGGGTTGGTCGAAAGAGAAAAATTAAAAAAATAAATTTCCTTTGTTGCTCCCTCAAGAGCAAATTTTTTTAAAGATCTGTCTAAAATAAAAAAAAATAATATTAAAAGGTTAATCCAGAATAATCGTCTATTCATTTTATTTTTTAATCTTTACCTGTTTTACAAGATAAACAATATCGCGCTGTTGGCAAAATCTTTAATCTTTTCTTTCCAATCTTTTTCCCGCAAGTTTCGCATAAACCATACTTATTGCGAGTAATCTTTTGTAGAGCTATTTCAACTCCTTCTAGTGATTTTTTTAGATTTTCTCCCATAGAAAGAGTATCAACAAACGCTGCCACTTCATCAGCGTTTTCATCTTCGGCTCGACCATATTCTGGAAATTTTGGCTTATACATATTTCCGTTTCGACCGCTCTTTCTAGCTATCTGTTCAAGCTCTTTTTTGATTTTCTGCCGTTGACCTTGTAATACTTCTTTTATAGAAGATAAATTACTTAACATAAATATCCATTTTTACTTTTTAAGAGAAAAAAGGGGGTTGCCCTTGTTTTCTTATAGTATCAGTCTATAAGTATATAATTAAAAAATCGCCTAGCAAGAGGGTTTATCCACAGGTAAGTCCTTTTACAAACCTAATGTTAATCTTCCTTTTATCTCTTGTTCTGTTTGAATGATTAATAAATTTTTTAAAGGTAATTTATTGCCTTGAAAAAATATACCTTTTTCAATTTCTTGAATCTGGAATCCAGAGAAAAGATTATTAGGGGTATTAATAATTTCTTCAAATAAAGAAATTTTATTAGCAATAAAATTCTGATTTTTATCTTGCCAGACAATAAAGCCTGCTTGTTCTTGATTTTCCAAAAAATCCGTTGGCCAGTAATGTACCAATATCTGATTGAATTCCTCTGTTTTAAAATTAAACTTATTTAAATCAACAATCAATTCTGTGAATTTCGTTTGATCAGGCAATAACACTTGTTTTTTAATTGGCCTTTGAACAGCTAAGGCCTGTTTAATTTTCTGTAATAAAAAATCAGTTGATTTGATTTGGGGTAAAATAAAAACAAAACCTTGATTAGAATTATTGTCTAAAACAAAATCGTCTAAAGAAAATAAATTTTGCTCATAATCTTGATTGGATAAATTTATAGAAAAAAATAAATTTTCAGGAGTTAAAACAGAATAAAGACTGATTCCTGCTAAATCGTTCTCCGCTTGGCTGATCTCGTTTTCTTTTTTTATTTCTTCTCGTAAATTTTTAAAATTAACATAACCGCTTGCCCAAACCGAAGATCCTAGTTTTGAGAATAAAGAATCTTTTTTCTTAAAAAGGCTTTGAGAAAGAAAAAAATCTGAAGATTGAAAATCATTTAAAAAAGGCTGGGAAGAAACTGCCCAAACATGTGTTGTTAATTCTTGCACATGAAAACCTTTTAATGATTTAATTAATAAAGAAGGGTTGGACCATCTTTTTAACTTTAATAAAATAATTATTTCCATTTCTGACAAAAGCCTTTTATTGTTTTCATAGGTTCGTTCCTGGGGAAATAAAACTAAAGCAATTTCATCTATAAATCCTATATTCTCTTTTTTAAACGTATTTTTAATCAAGGCCAATCTAGAATCGTTTTCTGAAAGACCAGTTAAAATTTGTTGTATTTTAAAATCATTGAGCCACTGATTACCCAACAAACCAGTTCGTCGAGCCTGATTCAAATCTAAATGTAAATAAAGAAAACTATTTTTAGGAACGAATTTAATTAAATTATCTGGCTGCCAAAAAAAATAAATAGACAAAGCAAAAATAACTAGAATAATACCTAAAAATAATATTGCGTTTCGTGATATAAGTCTCATGAAAGCATAATAAAATAAAGAGAAGGGGTTGTCAATCTTTCTAAAACCTTTATACTGAGATATATGCAAGATATAACAAGTAAAAAAGACTATAGTCAATTAATAAAATCCCTACCCAAACTTGGTGACCTTATTGAGGGAATGGTGATTGAAATTGGCCGTAATGAAATCTATCTAGATATTAACGGCTTAACTACCGGGGTTGTCAGAGGGCCTGAACTTTTTGACGAATCTGGAGAATTTTCTAACCTAAAAAAGAAAGATAAAATTTCTGCTACAGTTATTGAATTAGAAAATGAAAAAGGGTTAGTTGAATTGTCTTTTCGTCATGCTAGTCACAAAAAGGCTTGGAACAGGCTTGAAGATATTGCTAAGGGCGAAAATTCTTTATTAGTTAAAATTATCGAAGCAAACAAAGGGGGATTAATTGTCCGAAATGGTAAAATCCAAGGATTTTTGCCCGTTTCACAATTAAAACCCGAGCACTATCCTCGAGTCGACGATGGTGATAAAAATAAAATTTTAGAAAAATTAAAAAAATTTATTGGTAAAGAAATCCCTGTCAAAATTATTACCATTGATGAAAAAAATGGAAAACTAATCGTTTCTGAGAAAGAAGCCGGACCAAGTAAGAAAAAACTTATACATAAAAATTACAAAATTGGCAATGTTGTTAAAGGAAAAATTAGTGGATTAGTTGATTTTGGCATTTTTGTGACTTTTGACAAAAATCAAGAAGGATTAGTCCATATTTCTGAATTAGCCTGGCAAAGAATTGACCACCCTCAAGACGTAGTTAAAGTCGGGGAAGAAGTAAAAGCAGAAATTATCGGCATTACTGATGATGGTAAAATTTCCCTTTCCATTAGAAGATTATTAAAAGACCCTTGGAGTATGGTCAAGAAAAAATATAAAATTGGACAAGAAGTTAAAGGGAAAATTTTAAAAATTAACCCTTTTGGCCTTTTTGTTAGACTAGACAAGGATATCCACGGATTAGCTCATATTTCAGAATTGTCAAAAGCCCCAATTAAAGATATTTCTAAAGTTGCCAAAGAGGGTGATACGTTGGATTTTAAGATTGTTTCAATTGAACCAGAAGATCATCGCCTTGGACTATCGTTGGTTGAAAATAAAAAATAGATTATGAAATCACTGCTTAAAAATTTCCTTATTTTCTTAATCATTTTTTTAATTATCTCTGGAATCTTTAGTCTCTTGGGCAGTCAAAACAAAAAAATCCAAGAAATCAGTTTAAATGAATTGGTCCAGGAAATTCAAGACGAATTAGTTCAAAAAATTACTATAGAAGAAAATCGTTTAAACATTCTCTTAAATGATCAAACGCAACAAATTGCATTTAAAGAAGAGAACGAATCTCTTGTCGAACTGTTAAATAATTATGGTGTTTCTCCTGAAAAACTTTCCAAATTACCTTTGGTAGTTAAAAGTATGAGAGGAAGAAACACTTTTTTTAATATTATTTTTCCTCTTCTTATTCCTTTGCTTTTGTTAGTTGGTTTAATTTATTTCTTTTCCAAACAAGTCAAAGGAGCTGGAATGCAGGCCTTTAAGTTTGGAGAAAGTAAAGCAAGAAAAATTAACCCTCAAGATAAAAAAGTAAAAACTACTTTTAAAGATGTGGCTGGAGTTGAAGAAGCAAAAGAAGAATTAAAGGAAATCGTTGACTTTTTAAAACATCCTAAAAAATATATTCTTCTTGGAGCAAAAATTCCTAAAGGAGTTTTACTAGTTGGTCCTCCCGGTTGTGGAAAAACCCTGTTAGCACGAGCTGTAGCCGGAGAAGCCAATACTCCCTTCTTTCATATTTCTGGTTCAGAATTTATTGAGCTTTTTGTTGGAGTTGGGGCTTCGCGTGTCCGAGATCTTTTCACTAAAGCAAAGAAAAATCTTCCTGCTATCGTTTTTATTGATGAATTGGATGCAGTTGGTCGTCAAAGAGGAGCAGGCCTGGGAGGTTCACATGATGAAAGAGAACAAACCCTGAATCAAATCCTGGTTGAGCTTGATGGTTTTGAACCAAATATTGGCTTAATTGTCTTGGCAGCTACTAATCGTCCAGATATTTTAGATCCAGCACTTTTAAGACCAGGCCGTTTTGATCGAAAAGTAATTCTTGATTTACCAGATATTAAGGGGCGTGAATCAATTTTAAAAATTCATGCAAGAGGAAAACCTCTCGACTCAAAGGTTGATCTTAGAAAAATTGCTGAGAGAACTCCCGGATTTACCGGGGCTGACTTAGAAAGCCTTTTAAACGAAGCTTCTATTTTAGCTGCTAAAACAAATAAGAAAAAAATCAGTTCAAAAGAAATACTAGAAAGCATTGAAAAAGTTCTTTTGGGGCCCGAAAGAAAGAGTCACATTCTCTCAAAAAAAGAAAAAGAAATTGTTGCCTTTCATGAAGCAGGACATGCTATTGTTAGCCATATTTTACCAGGATGTGATCCTGTACAAAAAATTTCTATTATCTCCCGGGGACAAGCAGCTGGTTATACTTTAAGTATACCTGAACAAGAAAAATTTCTTAAAACAAAATCTGAGTTTTTAGATAATCTTTCTGCTCTATTAGGAGGATACGTAGCTGAAGAAGAAACTTTTGGACAAGTAACAACGGGAGCTGCCAATGATCTTCGTAAGGCAACTAAATTAGCTCGTAAGCTGGTAACTGAATACGGAATGAGTAAAACACTAGGACCAAGAACTTTTGGCGAAAAAGAAGAATTGATTTTTCTCGGTCGTGAAATTGCTGAAAGAAGAGATTACTCTGAAGAATTTGCTCAAATCATTGATAAAGAGGTTTCTCGTTTTATTAGTCTTTGTTATGATAAAGCTAGAAATATTCTTCGAAAAAATAAAACAAAATTAAAAGAAACTGCTCAATTTTTGTTAAAAAAGGAAACTTTAGAAAAAGAAACCTTTCTTAAAATAATGATTAAGAAAAAATAAATTATTAATATGAAATCTGAATTTAAAATCTTATTTAAAAATTCTTGGAATTTTGTTTGGCATCATCCATTCCTTTGGTTTTTCGGTTTCTTTGCTGCTTTTTTTATTAATAATGAAATCTATTTAATTGCTGCTAATTTCCAACGAATAAATAAATGGGTGGACCAATTAATTGTTTTTAAGTCTTTTCAACTACAATTTCAAAACCTTTTAAATGCTTTTACTCCTTTGCAATTTCTTAATATAAAAACTAATTATCATTTAATTTTCGCTGTCATTATTGCTCTTTTGTTTTTTTATTTATCCTTTCGTTCACAAATTTCCATTATCTTATCAGTAAAAAATCGTCATTTTAAAAAATCCCTGTCTCTTAATAAGATGTGGAAAAAAAGTAAAAATTTTCTTTTGCCTGTTGTTGGAATTTATATAATTATTTTCCTACTTATTTACGGCTTTTTATCTTTACTAGGGCTTTCTTTTTTCTATCAAATATCTATTCCTTTTATTGTTTATGTTTTCTTGTTTATAATTTTAGGTTTTCTTGTCTCTTTCATTTCTAGATTTGCTATTTGTTTTATAATCTTAGAAAAAAAGAAATTCTTTGACTCAATTAAATTAGGAACTATATTTTTCTTTAAAAATTGGTTAGCTACGATTAAAATTTCTATTTATTTTTGTTTAATCACTATTTTAATCGGATTGGGGCTTTTCTTGGTTTCTATAGGAACAGCTGTCCCCTTTTTAATCCTTGTTGATCTGTTTTTACGTTTAAATTTTATTATTGGTTTTTGGTTAATTCTCGTCTCTTGGACAATTTTTATTCTTATTTTCTTTTTATTATTAGGTTCTATTTTTTCTGCTTGGCAGTTTTCTGTTTGGACTTCATTTTTTATAAGATATCGTAATTCCTTTGGAAAAAAATAGGAAAAGATGTGAATAAAAAACAATTTTTCTTATGTATTTAAATTTTATACAAGGATAATTTAATCTATTAACCTTTATTCAACATGTTGTCCTGTACTTTCCCATATGATTAATATTCTTAAAGGTCTTTATTGGGACTTTTTACTAAAATCTTCTACTTTCTCCACCTAATTATTACTATATACTATATAAATAAATATATATATAATAATATAAGAACCTGCTTCGCAGAACCTTGAAATTAAAAAACATTTTAATTTTAATATATGAAATTTTCATGTCTCCAAGAAAATCTTTCTCAAGGATTAAATACTTGTACCCATTTAGCAGGGACAAGTAGAACAAGTTTGCCTATTTTGAATAATATTTTATTAACCGCTCAAAAGGGTTTTCTTAAAATTAGCGCTACTAATTTAGAAATAGCAATTGAAACAAAAATTAGAGCAAAAATAGAGAAAGAAGGAAAAATCACTGTTCCGGCACAATTATTTAATAATTACATAGATCTTTTGCCAAACGAAGCTTTAAAGTTTGAAACAATTAAAGACGAAATATCAATTAAAAGCAAAAAACAAAGTGCAAAAATTAAAGGAATTTCATCTGATGAATTTCCTATTATTCCTTTGGTTGAAACAAAAGAAAAATATTTAATAGAAGGGACAATATTAAAAAATGCTTTAGAAAAAACAATTTTTTCCATTTCTTCTTCAGAAATAAGAGCTGAATTAAGCGGGGCTCTTTTTTCTTTTAATAAACCAGAGGCAAATAAATTAATAATTGTAGGAACAGATAGCTATCGATTGACAGAAAAAGAAATTTCTATTAAAAACGCTCATTCTAAAACCGTTAAAAATCTTATTGTTCCAGTGAAGACACTTCAAGAGGTATTTAGAATTATTAAAGAGAAAGGAGATGTAGAGATCTGTTTATCAGAAAATCAAATATTGTTTGTTTATAAGGAAACAGAACTCATCTCACGAGTAATTAACGGAGAATACCCTGACTATAAACAAACTATTCCCCAGGCAATAAAGACAAAAGTTTTAATTAAAAAAGAAGAGTTTTTAAGAACCGTTAAAGCAGCTAGTTTTTTTACTAAACTAGGAATAAACGATATAAACTTAAAGTTTTTAGCCAAAGAAAATCAATTAGTTATTTCTTCTCTTAATAGTCAAATTGGTGAAAATAAAGCAACTTTACCAGCCGAGGTTATTGGAGAAAACAATGAAATAGTTTTTAATTATCGTTACTTAATAGATGGTCTAACTAATTTATCAGGAGATGAAATTAGTCTAGAAATAGTTAATGATGACACCCCCGGATTAATAAGATCGACAACAGATAAACATTATTTATATTTAATTATGCCGATAAAAAATAATTAACTTCCTACTCTAAAAAAAGTAGGATTAATGAGGTTTTTATGAACAAAAAAGAATTAATTGAAGCTTTAACCAAAAAAGGTAAATGTTGTTCAAAAGCAGAAACAAGCAGATGCTTAGACGATTTTGTCGAAATTGTTAAAACAACTTTAAAGGGAGGAGATAAGGTGGTTATTGCCGGTTTTGGCACCTTTTCAGTTAAAAGAAGAGCAGCACGAGCAGGGGTTAATCCTCAAACTGGAGCAAAAATACAGATTCCTGCCATGAAGGTTCCAAAATTTAAAGCAGGACAAGACTTTAAAAAGGTTGTTAAATAATTTTTTACACTTATATTTAAAAAAGGCTTTTTTAAAAGTCTTTTTTAATGAAAAAAGCCCTAAAAGGCCATATTAAAATGATGTAACGTTTTTGGCTTTAAATCGTCTTAATTAGTAGTACTAGACTAGTATTTAGAAAACTAAAAATATTTTGTGCCAGGGTATGTCCAATTAAGGCCCCTGGCTTTTTATTATTAAAAAATACCCCCAGTAGGAATCGAACCTACGTCAATTGCTTAAGAGGCAACTGCTTTACCATTAAGCTATGGGGGCCTACAAGTGCCTCTGAAGGGAATCGAACCCCTATTTACAGTTCCGAAGACTGTCGTGTTATCCATTACACTACAGAGGCTTAAAGCATTTAAAAAATTAAATCGGAGACAGGAACTCCGACTTCTCTCTCTTCTATATTTAAAATCCTTTTTATTCTTTTAAAATTTCTTCAGGATAATTAGCACGAGCTAACGCGGTTTTTAAAGTGATTGATCCACCGCGATAAAGTCTTTTTAAGTCTTGTTCTAGAGTACGCATGCCCTCTTTACTGCTAGTTTGTAAAACAGATTTAATTTGAGCTACTTTGTTCTCGCGGATTAAATTGGCAACAGCACTGTTGTTAATAAGAAGTTCTCGGGCAGCAACTCGTCCACCACCTATTTTAGGTAATAAATGTTGAGAAATAATTCCTTTAAGAGCAAGGGCTACCTGGAGTCGGATTTGTCCTTGTTGGTCTACTGGGAAAATATCAATAATTCTATCAATAGTTTGTGGGGCATTGGCAGTATGAAGGGTGGCTAAAACCAAATGACCGGTTTCCGCTAAAGTAATTGCTAAAGCAACGGTTTCAAGGTCTCTCATTTCACTGACCAATATAACGTCGGGGTCCTGACGAACAATATGTTTAAGAGCGGATTGAAAAGAAATCATATCTTGATTCAGTTCTCTTTGAGCAATAACGCTTTTTTTTGAAGTAAAAATAAATTCAATAGGATCTTCTAGCGTAATGATATGACAAGCTCTTTTATTGTTAATATAATCAATTAAAGCAGCTAAGGTGGTTGATTTTCCACAACCAGTGGGACCAGTAACAAGAACTAATCCATCATTGAGATTTGCAAAGTCATAAACTGCTTTAGGCATATCAATTTCTTCCATTGTTGGAATTTTTGGATGGATTAAACGAGCAGCCAAGGCAAGAACATTTTTTTCCCAAAAAAGACTAACCCTGAAACGAAAGTCACCTTTAATTTGATAAGAAAATTCTAGATTTTTCTTATTAAAAAGTCTATCTTTTTGGTTTTTATTAATTACAGGTTCTATCAAAGACAAAATATTTTCATGTTTAAGGGCAGGCCAATTTTTTACAGGCCTCATAACTCCATCAATACGAAAAAATACAGGTAAATTTGTTGCTAAATGGACGTCGGAAGCCTTTAAAGAAATCGCCCCCTTAAAAATTTCTTCAATGTTCATTTTATTTTTTTTTAAACCCTTTCAATATATCCCCCCGTATCTGTATTAACCCTAATTAAGTCATCTTTTTTTACAAAAATAGGAACAGTTATTTTAGCCTTAGTTTCCAAAACAACAGTTTTTGTTGGAGTTGTTGCCGAGTTTCCCTTAACGCTTGGAGGGGCGTCAATAACTCTAAGGTTTACCTTTTTGGGTAATTCAACATTAATTGGATTTTTATTAAAAAAGAGAACATCAACCCCAAGTCCTTCTTTTAAAAATTTTTTCTTATCTGTCAAAGATTTTAAAGGAAGAAAGAATTGATCATAATTTTGATTATTCATAAAAAAGACTTTTTCCTCTTCAATGTATAAAAAGTTTGCTTTAATTTTTTCTATATTAGCTTCTTCAACTCGGTCAGAAGCATTAAATGTCTTTTCTAATACTTGTCCTGTGGCAAGGTTTTTTAATTTTGTCCTAACAAATGCCTGGCCGCGGCCTGTTTTAGAATGTTGAGAAAAAATTACCTGATAAGGCTCGTTGTTTAGTACAATAACAATGCCTTTTTTTTTAAGATCATTAACCTGCATTTTTATTATTTCTTAACAAATGGAAGCAGGGCCATTATTCTGGCCCTTTTAATTGCGCTGGATAGCTTTCTTTGATGTTTAGAGCAGGTTCCTTTTTTACGGCGAGGAAGAATTTTTTCATAAGAAGAAACAAATCGGCGCAAAACATCAGTATCTTTATAATCAATTTCATTAATATTATTAACACAAAAATAACAATGTTTTTGACTGTTGTCTTGATTGCTGTTTTGATTGGCGTTTCTACTATTGTTCATAATTCAAATGGATTAAATAATCTATCGCGAATAAGTAAATTCGGGTTTAAATAGATTTTATCTATAAGACTCTAAAAGGGGATTTCTTCAACGTTGATTTCGTCTGAAGTAGGAGTTTCTTTATTTGGTTTTTCTTGTTCTGGCTGTTCAACTCGTGTTCCCCCAGGTTTTGGTCCCAATTGGAGTAACTCAGCAACAATTTCAGTTCTTGTTTTTTTATTGCCCTGAGGATCTTGCCAATTTTTTGTTTGCAGGCGTCCTTCGATATAAACGAGACTCCCTTTTTTTAAGAATTGTTGAGAAATTTCTCCTAACCTCCCCCAAGCAATTATATTGTGATATTCGGCTTGTTTCTTTTTTTCGCCACTTTCTTTATCTGTCCAAAAACGATTTGTTGCTATACTAAAAGAAGTCACTGCTTGTCCTGATGGAAGAGTTCTTGTTTCAGGGTCTCGCGTAAGATTCCCCATAACAATAGCTTTGTTAACATTCATAAAAATTTAAGAGATTATTTATTAATATTATAATTAAATTACCTTAGTATTTATACAATAATAGTTTAATTTCAATCTTTGCTTATATTTCAAATAAATCATCAATTTTTTCTCCTAATTTTTTAAGATCAATCTTTTTAGTGCTTTTTTCACTTTTTAATGTTTGTTCTTCCTGTTTTTTTCGAGACAACCGAACAACTTTTTTTACTTTAATTGCTTTAGTTATTAAGTACCTTAAAATTTCAGACATTAATTTTAGTTTTTGATCTAATTCTTTTAATTTTTTTGGGTCAATTTCAAAATTTAACAAAAGATAAAAACCACGATAGATTTGTTTAATTGGATAAGCTAGTTTTTTATTTCCCAAATTCTCTTCTTTGCTAATTTTTCCACCTAATTGCTCGATCAATTTTTTTACTTTTTTCGAGACATTTGGCAAATCTTTTTCAGTTAGAGGAGCAGGGATAAGATACAATAATTCGTACATAAATGTTGACAATTATTTAATTCTAAAAGACAATGATATTATGACCTATTTTTTTATCTTAGGCAATAATCCAACTTTGTCAATAGCTGAGATTCTTAATGTTTTATCTAAACAAATAGTTAGGGTTGAAAAAATTTCTTCGACGGTTTTGTTAATAAAATTGTCGGAAAAGATTGACGTATTAGAGTTACAAGATCAACTAGGGGGAACAATTAAAATTGGACAAATAATTGATTATGTTAATTTAGATTCTCTCTCGGATTTAATTAATAAGATTTGGCAACTTTTGCCCAAGGACCTTTCTAATTTACACTTTGGTTTCAGTACTTATTATTTAGGAAATCAGAAGAAAGAAATAAGCAGGAAAATAAAAAAAGCAGCCTTAGAAGTAAAATCTCGCCTTAAAAAACAAGGAATTACTTCTCGTTGGGTTGAATCTAGGGAAAAAACACTATCTTCAGTTATCCTCCAAAAAAATAAAATATTAAGCCATGGGGCAGAAATAGTCTTTTTAATAGATAATAACAAAGAATATGTGGGAAAAACTATAAGTTGCCAGTCTTTTAAAAATTATGCTTTAAGAGATTTTGGCCGACCAGCCAGAGTTATAAAAAAGGGGATGATTCCTCCAAAATTAGGACAAATAATGCTTAATTTAAGTAGAGATTCAAGTTTTTCTTTTAAAAAGACCTTAATTTTAGATCCCTTTTGTGGATCAGGAACAATTTTACAAGAAGCACTTTTAATAGGATTTAAAAGTATTATAGGAACAGATAAAAACAAACGAATAATTGTTAGTGCACAAGAAAATTTGAAATGGTTGGCTCAAGAGACAAAAAAATCATTAGAAGGCGTCAAAATTTTTTATTCTGATGTGAGAAAGATTAGCAGAAAAATAAGAGCCAGGTCAGTAGGGGCAATTGTAACAGAGCCATATTTAGGCCCCCTAAGATTCTCTTCGTCAGAATATAGCTTCATTATTAGAGAATTAGGACAACTATATCTTTTAGCATTTGAGCAGTTTAGTAGAATTTTAAAAACAAACAGGAAGGTAGTAATTATTTTTCCAATTTTTAAAATTGAAAACAAACAACATTTTCTGCCTATTTTAGATAAACTAAAAAATCAAGGATGGCAAGTACAGTCACCTATTCAATCTTCTTTATTAAAAAGTTCAGTAATTAAAATAACAAAACGAAATTCTATTATTTATTCTAGAGAAGATCAAATAGTTTTAAGAGAGGTTTTAATTTTCAAAAATATTAGGTAAAATAAACAACAATATGCGCATTGGAATTGATGCCCGGTTTTATGGTTTGCCAGCAGGAATCGGACGTTATACAGAAAAATTAATTACTCATTTAGAAAAGATTGATCAAGTCAATGATTATTTTATTTTTCTAACTAAAGAAAATTTTGATTCTTATCAACCGCAAAATCCAAAGTTTTATAAAGTCTTAGCAAATTATCGCTGGTATTCTTTTGGAGAGCAGTTTTTGTTTCCCTTTAAGCTTTATAGAGCCAAACTAGATCTTTTCCATTTTTTACATTTTAATGTCCCCCTTTTATTTCGTAATAAATTTATAGTAACAATTCACGATTTAACTCAAAGAAGAATAACAAAAAGAGCCTCAAAATTACCCCTCCCATTTTTTTATTTTAAAAAGTTATTATATTTTTTAGTTATTAAAAAGGCTATAAAAAAAGCAAAAAAGATTATTGCCGTCTCTGGTTTTACCAAAAAAGAGATAGTCAGACATTATAAGATAAAACCAGAAAAAATAATTGTTATTTATGAATCAGCAGAATAAAATTAAAGAACCATACCTTTTATACGTTGGGAATGCATATCCTCATAAGAATTTAGAGAGATTACTTCAGGCTTTCAAGATTATTTTGAAAGAAAGTCCAAACTTATCATTAATTTTAGTTGGTAGAATAGATTATTTTTACAACAGATTACAAAAAAAAGTTAGAGAATTAAATTTAGACAATAAAATTATTTTTACTGACAGGGTCTCTGATGAAATATTAAATGATTTATATAAAAATGCTTTAATTTATATTTTTCCTTCTTTATCAGAAGGATTTGGCTTGCCAGGGCTAGAGGCAATGAAACAAGGATTACCAGTTGTTTGTTCAGATCAAGGACCATTGCCAGAAATTTATGGCCAGGCAGCAGTTTATTTTAATGGAGAAGACATAAAAGAAATGGCACAGACGATTTTACAAGTAATTTCTAATGATAATTTAAGAGAAAACATGAAAAAACAAGGTTATTTACAGGTAAAAAAATATTCTTGGCAAAGATGTGCTCAAGAAACATTAGAAGTTTATAATCAAGTATTAGAAAGAAAAAAGATATAATTGTATTTTACGACACCAAAACTGCTCTATAAAAAGCAGTTTTTTGTTTTTACTTTGAATTAATTTCTACTCACAATTTATCTGTTCCAATCATTTTAGGCTTAAAATCTTCATCTAATGATTCTGGTATAGATCGGATTAATTTTGGCAGTCTTTCTACATAATGATATCGCCATTTTTTTTCTTGTTCAGAAAATTCTTTTTTCCATTGATTAAATTGTTTTTCTTTTAATCCATATAAACGGCCATCAAAAGCAGGAATAATAATTTTTTTAATAACTTCTCTTCGGCGGACTAATAATAAAACAGAATGTCGCCACAATAAAGGGTTTTTTTTATCTTGGTAATTATATTCATAAACAGACTCTTTTAATCCTAAAGTATTTTTAACAGCAAAAACTAGATTTTTGTCATTATAATGCATTCTAAGCTGGAAAACAGCTACTTTTTGATTAGTTTTATTGTAATTTACCCAACCAAAATAACCTTCTCCAGCAATTAAACCAGCGATGAAGTCTAAAGAAAGTTTTTTAGTATTTGTGATCTCTAGAATTTTGGCCATAAATTTTAACTTGAACAATATTTGTTCGTTGAGGAACATTATGTTATACTGTATAACATTATATACTACATTTCAATTTAAATCAAACATTAATTGTGGATAACTTTTTACTAGTTTGTTTAGTTCATCTATTGTTTTAGCGTCGTGAAATCTCAGGTTAAATAAGAAAAAAAGAGGCGATTAAACCTCTTTTTAATAAACTTACTATATAATAATTACTTTATATGAGTTTTTAAAAAATAAAATCCTCCGTAAACTCCTGATTTATCCCCTAAATGGCTTTTAAGAATTGGTGGAGTTTTGAGAACCAATAGATTTTGTTTAACAAACTTTTTTAATGGGGTAAGAAATATTCCTCCTTTTTTAGCAAATGAACCGCCAATAATAACGGCATGGGGAGACCAAAAGACAATAGTATTTATTACTCCTTGAGAAAAGTTTTTAGCAAAGTTTTGCCAAATTTTAATATTATTACAGTTTTTAGGTTTAACCTTATATCTTTGATAAAAAGTTTTTCCTGAAACATATGATTCAAGGCACCCCTTTTGACTACAACTTGTTAAGCGCTTGCCATTTAATTTAACAATTTGGTGACCCGGCTCAAATCCTTGGGCGAATTGATCAATTTGTTTATTAATAATTCTCGTTCCCCCAACCCCGGTACCAATTGCAAGGTAGGCGACTATTTTGTATTTTTTCCCAGCTCCAAAAACTGCTTCACCAAGCCCAGCCAAATCAGTGTCGTTTTTAATAAAGACAGGGCATTTAAATTTTTTAGATAAGACCTCAAAAGTAGGCTTATTTATCCATCCCTTAAGGTGTGGAGATTTAATTAATTTATGGGTTTTTTCGTCAATTATTCCAGGAAGGCCAAAGGCAATCCCTTTAATTTGGCTTTGTGGGGCTATTTCCTCAATGGTGTCAGTTATTTTTTTTATTCCTAGATTAAAATTGTGTTGTGTAGAAAAAATCCGACACTCTTTAATATCTTTAAGATTTTTTGTGGAGGCCATACGAGTATTTGTTCCACCGATTTCAATTGAGATAAACATATTTTTAAATTATTTTATTAATGGACCTAGGCAGAATCGAACTGCCGTTTTCGCAATGCGAATGCGATGTACTCCCACTGTACTATAGGCCCTTCAGTTTATTTTTTAACGATTCATCCCATGGATAAACAATCCAAATATCTTTTACTTTGTGAACAAAATAATCTGGTTTGATTTTTGACTTAGTTTTCCAATGAAGAGCAACAGTGGTTACTTTGTTTCCCTTATTTTTAAGCAATTGACTAGCGGCTAATAATGTATGGCCAGTGTCAGCTATTTCATCAACTAAAAGTATATGACAGTTTTTAATTTTTTGTTCAGGAGCGGAAATTTGTCTTAATTTTTTTCTAACCCCAGGCTTTAAATAATAATCATAACCAATAACATGTATTTTTTTTATATCTAAGAGATATGACAGAATAGTAGCGGGTATTAATCCGCCCCGGGAAATCGCTACCAGGCAGTCAAAATTCTGTGTACTCAGTTTTTTACTAATGACCAAACAATCCTTAACCAATTGAGGCCAAGAATATAATCTTTTTTTTAATTTAGACATAAATCTTGTTTTCTAAATCCCCCTGAGAGGAATCGAACCTCTGTTTAGGGCTTAGGAGTCCCTTGTTCTATCCATTGAACTACAGGGGGTGCTTCTATTTTTTTATAATTAAATCACTTAATTTAACAAGGAAATCGGTTTTAATGTTAATAAAATACAAAGCAATAATAATAACAAGGATAACCAATGCGACAACAATAGTGTTTTTTAGATCCCTTTTTAAATCAATTGATTTTTCTTCTATTTGTTTTTCCATAATTTTTAATTATTCTTCTTTATTTTAGTCAGGGAGTCACTTTTGTCAATATTTTTAATTGACCTAATGACTCTATTTTGTTATAATATTAATGTTGATTATAAAATAATAAATCATTAATTAATTTATTTATTATGCTTGGTAAAGATTTAAAAGTAAAACCTGAAGACGCAGAAACAATAATTGGTACAGGGGTTAAAGTTGAAGGAACCTTTAATGCTATTGGCGATGTTATTGTTAAGGGGCAAGTAATTGGCTCTTTGTCAACAGAAAACGATGTCTCTTTAAGAAACAGTGGAATGGTTGATGCTAATATTAGAGCAAAAAATGCTTTAATTGCTGGAGAATTAAAGGGAAATTTAACTGTGGATGAAAAAATAGAATTAGCAGCTACAGCTAAAGTTTCAGGCGATATTCACTGTCGAGTTTTAGCGATTGAAGAGGGGGCCATTCTTAATGGTCGATGTAAAGTCGGCGGATCAGGTCCAAACATTCTTAAAGAAAAGATAAAAGAGGACAAAATTGAAGAGAAATAACATATTAATTTAATGGTTATTTCCCCATAATTTTGTCTACTTATTTGTAGTGATTCATTTATTTGTATTAGTCTATGTATTTTTATATTTACGATTCTTTTTTGACAGAAAAAAAATATGTTAAAGTGGTTTCTAAAATAGAAACGAGATTAGCTAGTCTAGGGATTGCAGGAAAGAAACATCAGTTATCTATTTTAAGAAGCGTAGATGAGATGGTTGAAGAAATACTTAAAAAAGAATCCCCAACAATTGTCGTTATTGGCAGCGATCAGACTTTTTGTCGGGCTTCTCTGCCTATGGCCAATACAAATGCCGTTCTTGGTTTTATTCCTACACAAGCGGATTCGTTAATGGCCAACCTTTTAGGTTTACCAGTTAATGAGTATGCGTGTGATGTTATATCTGCCCGTCGAGTTGAAAGGGTTAGTTTTGGAAAGATTAATGGTCAGCGCTTTTTTTCTTCTCTTGAATTTGATGCTAATAAGACAGAATTAACAGCAGATAATAAGTATCAAATTATTCCTAAGAGAATAAAAGCAGTCAAGGTTATTAATTTAGATCTACTTCAATTTCAGAAGATGTCCCAAGAACCAGATTGGAAAAGATTAGCCAGTAATCCAAAAGATGAATATCTGGAGGTTTTAATAGGAACGCCAGGAAAAAAATTTTGGTTTTTAAAAATAAAAGAGAGAAGAGATAGCTTGTTCTTTGTAAAAAAATTAAAAGTCAAATCTAAAAAATCTGATCAGGAGGTTTTAATTAAAGTTGACCAGGAAAAAACTGTTAAAACACCAGCTTTAATTGAATCAACCAAAGAAGATTTAAAAATAATCGTAGGAAAAGACAGGCTTATTTAATTAAAATTGAAAGTGAAAAAAATAAAAAAAAGTACGGTTTTTAAAAAAGCAGAAATTGCCCAGTTAATTGATCATACTAATGTTAGTCCTGTAGCTACATCAGCGGATATTGAAAAACTTTGTCAGGAAGCGCAGAAATATAATTTTTATTCAGTTTGTCTAACACCTGAACGAGTTGCTTTGGCTAAGAAATTTTTAAAAAAAACATCAATTAAAATAGTTTGTGTTATTGGATTTCCGCATGGAACCCCAACTAGACAAGCCAAGGTTTTAGAAACACAAATGGCCATTAGTAATGGAGCAGACGAAATAGATTTAGCAATAGATTTAGGAGCGCTTAAAGATAAAAAGTATCAACTTGTTTTTCAAGAGATGAAGGCGGTTATTAACGCAGCTAAAACAAAACCAGTTAAAAGTATTTTAGAAATCGGTTATTTAACTGAAAAGGAGCTTAGAAAAGCATGCCAAATGGCTGAGAAAGCGGGAATTCAATTTATTAAAACTAGCACAGGTTACGGTCCTCGAAATGTAAAAGAAAGTGATGTTAGGTTAATCAAACAAATTGTTAAGGATAAAATAAAAATCAAGGCTTCGGGAGGAATTAGGACATATACAAAAGCTTGTTCAATGATTAAATCGGGAGCGAATCGTATTGGCAGTAAAGCAGGAGTTGAAATAGTAAAAACGGCTAATAAGATAAAATAATCTAAATGAAGATATTATTCGTTGCATCAGAAGTTCATCCACTTTTAAAAGTGGGAGGAATAGCTGACGTAGTTGGCTCTTTAACCAAAGAGATAAAAAAGAGCGGACATGACGTTAGGATTGCCATGCCCTTTTATCAACCTTTAAAAGACAAGGAAATAACTCCTTTAAATAAAATCGCATCTTTACAAACAGAATTTGATAAAACGTCTGAGAGGATAAATATTTTTGAAACGTTTATATCAGGAACAGAAAAAGAAACAGACGTACCAGTTTATTTATTTGAAAATAATCAATATTTAAGCAATAAAGGCGTCTATTTAGACACTAAAAGTTTTTTGTACTTGAAAAGATTCCTATTTTTTTCGCAGGCAGTATTACAGTCGTTTTCAGCACTGAACTGGAAGCCAGATATTATTCATTGTCATGACTGGCAGGCCGGATTAATTCCTGTTCTTTTAAAAATAAAACAGAATTCTTCTAAAAATGATTTATCAATTAAAACTTTATTTACTATTCATAATCTTCTTATTCAGGGGCGCTGGAATTATGCCCAAGTTTTAAAATGTCTAAATCTAAAAGGAAATGAAATTCCGTCCTTATCTCAAAAGATGAAAGGTCTTTACGGAGAAGATTTTAACGTTTTGCAGCAGGCAATTTTAAATTCTGATTTAATTAATGTAGTTAGTTCTGGATATGCCAATGAGATTAAGACAAGCTCTTCTTACGCCCGTGGACTGGAAAGCGTTATTCAGAAAAGAAAAAAAGATATAGTGGGCATTCTTAATGGAATTGATACAGATTTTTTCAATCCTGAGACGGATCAATTTATAAAAAAAACTTATTCAATTAAAAAATTAGCTCTTAAAAATCTTAATAAATTAGACCTACAAAAAAAAGCTGGCCTTGAACAAAACATAGAGATTCCTTTGTTTTCTATGATATCCCGGCTAGACATTCAAAAGGGAGTAGATTTGGTTTCTCAGGCGGTTGATGAAATTATTAAAATGGGAGGACAGATTATTTTTCTGGGGACTGGTCAAAAGAAATATGAAATAATATTAGAAAAGGCGAGCAAAAAACATCCTGGTCAAGTTGCTACTTATATTAAATTTGATCAAGCTCTGGCTCAACAGATTTATGCTGGAGCAGATATTTTCTTAATGCCTTCGCGTTTTGAGCCTTGTGGTCTGTCTCAATTAATAGCCATGCGTTATGGAACTATTCCCATAGTTAGGGCAACAGGAGGCTTGCGTGATACAGTAGAGAACGTGAAAATAAATAGAAAATTATTTGGGCTAATAAAACAGATTAAAGGAACAGGTTTTGTTTTTAATAAATTCTCTTTACCTGAATTTATTTCTGCCATTAAACAAGCTTTAGAATTTTATCAAAATAAACAAAACTGGAGGCGACTGCAAATTAGAGCAATGAGACAGGACTTTTCCTGGTTAAAGTCTGCTCAAAAATATTTAAAATTATACGATAAATTAATTTAATTTAAAATGAATATTACCTGGTATGGACAATCCTGTTTTAGGATACAAAATACTCAACAAAATGTTTTAATTGACCCTTATAGCCCTCGGCAAGCTGGTTTAAGAGGTCCTAATTTTAACTCAACAATCACGATTTTAACTAATCCAGAAGACAAAAAGGCAATTGAAAAAGATTCTAAAGAAAGTTTTTTGATTACAAGTCCTGGAGAATATGAAATAAGTGGGACTATTGTTTATGGAACATCTTTTATAAGAAAAGAAAAAAAATTAGCTATTTATCAGGTTGAAATGGAAAATATCAGATTTGGCATTTTAGGAGAAATTAATTCTTCTCTTACCAGCGAAGAGTTAGAAAACTTAGACGGAATTGACGTTCTGTTTGTGCCAATTGGCGGGGGAGCTATGATTGGCCCGGAAAAAGCAGTAGAGACGATTAATTCAATAGAGCCAAAGATTATTATACCCTGCTGTTATCAAATTCCTAAGATTAAAATAAAATTAGGTTCACTTGAAAAGTTTCTAGGAGAGATGGGAGTAAAGAAAGTAGAAAAATTACCCAAACTAAACCTGCGTAAGAATGATTTATCTTCTGAAGAGACAAAAATTGTTGTTTTAGAACCAAGGGCATAGGATAAGGCTTTCAAAAGAGGTTAAGTTGGAGTTTTTATGAAAAAGAATTTTTTAACTTCATTAATTATTTTTGGCCTAATACTTATTTTTATTGTTTGGCTGTTTAATTTGAAAACTACATTAAAAGAGGACGAGATTGCTCCCAATCTACAAACCCTTTTTGAACAAGCTCTTGAAGAGATAAAAAATTCCTTGAAAGATATGACAGAGGGAATTAAAATACTAAAGGACGAGGATTTACCTAACTTATTAAATGATGAAGAAATACTTCGTTTAAAACAAAAGGTTTTAGAATATGAAAAAAAATAGGAAGAAAATACAAAAAGATAGATTTAAAGAAACAAAAAGTAAAAAAGAAGAGGCTAATTTCGCCCATGATAAAATTGAATTAGTCGATCTTAAAAAGGAGATGGAATTGTCTTATCTAGATTACGCCATGAGTGTAATTGTCTCCAGGGCTTTGCCAGATGTCCGTGATGGACTTAAGCCAGTTCATCGGCGCATTCTTTATGCCATGTCTGAGATGGGATTAAGACCAAACGTTAAATATAGAAAGTCTGCTACAGTGGTTGGAGAAGTTCTTGGTAAATTTCATCCTCATGGAGACACAGCCGTTTATGATTCAATGGTACGGATGGCTCAAAATTTTTCCTTACGTTATCCATTGATTGATGGCCAAGGGAATTGGGGATCTTTAGAAGATGAAGCTGCAGCGATGCGTTATACTGAATGCCGGTTAACTCCAATTGCAGAAGAACTTTTAATAGACCTTGACCAAGAGACTGTTAATTTTATCCCGAATTATGATGGAGCCTTAAAAGAGCCTCAGGTTTTGCCAGCAAAATTACCTTGTTTATTGCTTAATGGAGCAATGGGAATAGCCGTTGGCATGGCGACCAATATCCCTCCGCATAATTTAAATGAAATTTGTGACGCAGCTATTCATTTAATTAATAATCCAAAAGCAGAGATGGACGAACTTCTTCAGTTTATAAAGGGGCCAGATTTTCCTACAGGTGGCCTTATTTTTGACTCTAGTCAAATTAAGCAAGTTTATGCTCTTGGCAAAGGACCGATTGTTATGAGGGCAAAGACAGAAATTGTGGAGAAAAAATTAGATCAATTTAATATTGTTATTAATGAATTGCCCTATCAGGTTAACAAGGCAACTCTTCTTCAAAGAATAGCAGAGCTTGTTAGAAATAAGAAACTTGATGGGATTAAAGATATTCGTGACGAATCTGACAGAGAGGGGTTGAGGATATTAATAGAGCTTAAAAAGGCAGCTTTTCCTCAAAAAACATTAAACAGACTTTTTAAATTGACTGATTTGCAACAAACTTTTCACGTTAACATGGTTTCGCTTTCTCAGGGAATTCAGCCAAAGATTTTAGGATTAAAAGGAATGCTGGAAGAACACATAGGGCATCGCCAGATTGTTATTCGCAAACGGATAGAATATAAATTGTTAAAAACTAAAGACAGGGTCCACATTTTAAAAGGATTACAAATGGCCCTTGATCATTTGGATGCTATTATCAAAATTATTAAACAATCCAAAGATCGTGAAACAGCAAAAAAGAATTTAATAAAAAAATATCGTTTAACTGAAATACAAGCCACGGCTATTTTGGAAATGCGCCTTCATCAATTAGCTGGACTGGAAAGAACAAGAATCAAAGATGAATTAAAAGAGAAGATAAAAAGAATAAAAGAATTAGAGGAAATATTGGCTAAACCAAAGATGATATTGAAAATTATTAAGAAAGAAATGAATGAATTAAAAGAAAAGTATGGTGATGCTCGCAGAACCAAAGTGGTTTCTCATGAAATTGAAAAATTCAAAGAAGAAGATTTAATTCCAAATGAATCAACTGTAATAATTATAACCCAAGACGGTTACATTAAAAGATTAGCTCCAGAAAGTTTTAAAACCCAGGCTAGAGGAGGAAAAGGGGTGACTGGACTAGAAATAAAAGAGGAAGACAGGGTTCAACATTTAGTTACTACAACCACTCATTCAGATCTTTTATTCTTTACCACTCGTGGTAAGGTTTTCCAAATCAAGGCTTATGATGTGCCTCAGACACAAAGAACAGCCCGTGGACAGTCTTTGGTTAATTTTCTAGAAATGGCTTCTAATGAAAAAGTTTCTGTGCTCTTGCCAGTTTCAGACTTAGAAAGCTATAAATATTTAGTCATGGTCACGGAAAAAGGGGTGATAAAAAAAGTGCAGATTACAGATTTTGCCAATGTAAGACGTTCGGGTTTAATTGCCCTTAAATTAAAAAAAGACGACATATTAAAGTGGGTTAAACCGAGTACTGGAAAAAATGAAATAGCCTTGGTCTCTACTTTAGGACAAGCAATTAGATTTAAGGAAAAAGACATAAGAGCAATGGGAAGAGCGGCTACTGGTGTTCGAGGAATGAGGCTTAAGACAGACGATATAATTGTGGGCATGGGCATAATTTATCAGGCAACTCAAACCAAGTCTTCAGAAGACAAATTATTAGTGATAACAGAAAATGGTTTTGGGAAAATGACTGGTTTAAAAAATTATCGCTTTCAACATAGGGGTGGTTCAGGCGTTAAAACAGCGAAAATAACAGAAAAAACAGGCAAGATTATTAGTGCTAGAGTAATTAATGAACAAAGATTACCTACTTTTATTAAGGGAGACTTATTATTAATTTCTCGCCTTGGCCAAATTATTCGCCTTCCCCTAAAGAGCGTGCCAACTATGAGTCGTTCAACACAAGGGGTTAAATTAATGAGGTTTAAAGGGAAAAACGATAAAGTAAGTTCATCTACTTTAATCTAATTTTTATAAATATATGGCAGAATTAATTCAACAGCTCATTGATCAGGGCTATCTAAAAACAAAAAAAGTCATCCAGGCTTTTAAGCGAATTAATCGTCAAGATTTCGTTTTGCCTGACATGCAGTCAGAATCGGGAGAAAACGTTCCTTTATCAATTGGCCACGGGCAAACAATCTCTCAACCATTAACAGTTGCTTTTATGATAGAATTGTTAGACGTTCAAGAGGGCCAAAAAATATTGGATATCGGTTCCGGTTCTGGATGGACAACGGCTCTTTTGTCTGAAATTGTTGGCCCAAAAGGAAAAATTTTTGCAATAGAAAGAATCCAGGAGTTAAAAGAATTTGGCGAAAGCAATGCTTCCAAATATAATTTTATTAAATCAAATAGAGCTACTTTTATGGTTGGAGACGGCACCAAAGGTTTACCAGAACAAGCTCCTTTCGACCGAATACACGTGGCCGCGGCAGCCAACAAAATTCCTTCGGCCCTGTTAAAACAACTAACAATTGGCGGAAAACTAATTGTTCCTCAGGGAATTAATTTTCATGACATTGTTTTGATAGAAAAAACAGGCAAAGATAAATATCAACGAGAAAAATTTCCTGGTTTTAGTTTTGTTCCTTTAATAGGGAGTGATTAAAAAGAATAAACAGATGTTTTTAAAACAAAAAAATTTATTAGTTGTTTTTTTAATCACCGCTTTGTTTTTAAGCGCGGTTTCTTTTTTGTTTTTTTCTCAAGAAACTGAAGCTAAAAAAACAACAGAAAATTTTGTTGCTGGAGAATTATTAATAAAATTAAAAAATCATTCAAAAATTTATAAACTTAAAGACTTAGACTTTAATCTCCAAGATTGGCAGGCAATTGTTTTAGAAATTCCAGAGGTTGAATGGGCTGAGCCGAATTATTTATTACAAGCTAGTTATTTACCAAGTGATCCATATTATCATGAACAATGGTATTTAAACAAAATAAAGGCGCCTCAAGCTTGGGACCTAACCAAGGGCGGCAGTGAAGATATTATTATTGCTATTCTAGATACGGGGGTAGACATAGACCACCCTGATTTAAAAGATAATATTTGGGTCAACCTTGATGAGCTTAAAGGTGATGGCATTGATAATGATAACAATGGTTACATTGACGATTTTAATGGTTGGGACTTTATTCAAAAGATTCCTAATCCAAAGCCAAAATTTAATGAAGAATATACTGAAGGGGGAATTCATCATGGAACTCTGGTTTCGGGCATTGCAGCAGCAATTGGCAATAATTTAGAAGGAGTTGTTGGCGTGGCATGGAAGAGTAAAATAATGCCTTTACGCGTGCTTAATAGTGAAGGAATAGGGAGTATAGAAAATGTTATTCAAGCAGTTAATTATGCCGTTGATAACGGGGCCAAGATTATAAATTTAAGTTTTGTAGGGACAAATAAAAGTTATTTTTTAGCAGAAGCACTTAAAGAAGCATGGAGGAAAGGGGTTCTTATTGTTGCGGCGGCAGGAAATGAAACTACTGGTGAACCAGTTAATTTAAATGAAAACCCTAATTATCCTATTTGTCTTGATGAGGATGAAGAGAATTTTATTATTGGCGTGGCCGCAGTAGATGATACCGACCATAAAGCCCTTTTTTCCGATTATGGTTCTAATTGTGTTGATATTTCTGCTCCAGGAATGAGAATATACGGTCCATTAGTTTATAATCCTAATTATGATTTTAAAGAATATTATGGTGGCTATTGGTCAGGTACGTCAATTGCTGCTCCAATTGTATCAGGCTTAGCTGCTTTGATTTGGTCTGTTAATCCTTTATTTAGTCATAAGCAGGTCCAGGATTTTATTCTAAACCAGACAGATGAGATTGATTCAATTAATCCCGAGTTTGCTGGAGAATTAGGCAGAGGACGAGTTAATGCTTATAAAGCAGTAGAAAAAGCTTATAACCAATTAGGAGGAGTTCCACAAAATCATTATATTATCACTGGAGCCGGGCCAGGAGGTGGTCCTCATGTAAGGGTTTTTGATTCAGTTGGTTTGCCAGTGAGTGGTTTCTTCGCTTATAATGAAAGTTTCCGTGGAGGGGTTAATGTGGCCGGCGGTGACGTTGATGGCGATGGTCAAGATGAAATTATCACCGGAGCTGGGCCAGGAGGTGGTCCTCATGTAAGGGTTTTTGATTTATCTGGCAAACCAAAAGGCGGCTTTTTCGCTTATAATGAAAGTTTCCGTGGAGGGGTTAGCGTGGCCGTCGGTGACATTGATGGCGATGGTCAAGATGAAATCATTACCGGACCAGGCAAAGGAGTGGAGTCAGAAATAAAAGTTTTTGATTTATATGGTAATTTAAAAAATAGTTTTGTTGTTTATCCTCCTAAATTTTTAGGAGGAGCAAATGTGGCCGTCGGTGACGTTGATGGCGATGGTCAAGATGAAATCATTACCGGAGCCGGGCCAGGAGGTGGTCCTCATGTAAGAGTTTTTGACGGACAGGGCAATTTTAAGTTTCATTTTTTTGCGTTTAACAAAAACTTTTTAGGAGGAGTTAATGTAGCCGTAGGAGATACAGATGCTGACAATAGAGATGAAATTATTGTAGGGGTTGCTTCAGGTGCTTCTTCTTATATCAGAGTTTTCAACGCAGAATTTCTTTTACTTCGCCGTCAATTTTTAGCCTATTCTAAAGATTTTTATCACGGAACAAGCGTAGCAGTAGCTGATTTTGATGGAGATCAACAAGTTGAAATTATTTCTGCGTCAGGGCCAACAGCAGAACCAAGAGTAGAAATTTTTGATTCTTTAGGCAATCATTTATCTCAATTTTATGCCTATGCCCGTCATTTTTATGGGGGAGTTAACGTGGCAACAATGCAAGCAAAATAATATTTTAATATTAAATCAACTTTATGTTAGCAGAGATTCGTAAAGATTATTTTTTAGACAAGTATGTAATTATTACCCCTGGTCGGACCAAACGTCCACGAGGAGTTAAAGCTAAGACAACTTTTTCTCAGGAAAAATTTTGTCCTTTTTGTCCTAAGGGTGTTGAAAAAAAATTAATTATTAAGACTTATCCTGGTTTTAAAAAAGATGAGCCATGGTCAGCCATGGCTATAAAAAACAAATATCCAATTGTTACTCTTAATAATCCAAAGGCATATGGTCAGCACGAGGTTATTATTGAAACCCCAGATCATGGGAAAGAACTTTCTCAATTAAACCTTCAACAAATTGTAAATTTATTAGAAGTTTTTAAGGATAGAACAAATATTTTAGCCAAGATTTCAAAAATTGATTATATATTAATTTTTAAAAATGAAGGAGGAAAAGCAGGCGCTTCTTTAGTTCATGCTCATTGTCAGGTTTTTGCTTCAGAGATTTTACCTCCTGATTTATCAGAAGAATTTACAGCAATGCGTCAGTATCAACAAAAACACAATCGTTGTCCTTATTGCGATATTATTAGAAAAGAGGAAAAAAGTTCAAGACGAATTTATACTGACAAGTATATAGTTGCTTTTGCTCCCTATGCCTCGGCTTATCATTATGAAACTTGGATATTTCCCAGAAGACACATTGATAATATTATTCATCTTTCTAAACAAGAAACAGCTGCTTTGGCTGAGGTTCTTAAAAAAGTTTTAAAGAAAATTTATCAATTAGGGCTTAGTTATAACCTTTTTCTTCATCAGGTCGTTTCTAATAAAAATCAACATTTTTATTTAAAAATTCAGCCACGGGAAGCTGTTTGGGGAGGAGTAGAACTTGGCTCTGGAATTATTGTTAATTCTTTGGCTCCTGAAAAAGCAGCGGCTTATTTAAGGAAATAATTATAAGAATCTCTCCTCGCTTTGTTCGTTGAGAACTTTGAAATTTAATATGTATTATACAATTATTAATGTAATTTAATTATGATAAAAAATTTTTGGGGTAAAATTTCAGGATTAGATAAGGAAATTTTAGAAAAAAAAGGGCAAGAAGTAAGAGTTGTCTATAAAGAAAAAAGGCAAAAAAGCAAGAAATTCTTATTGCAAGAAAAAAAAGAAGAGGTAAGACAGGAAGAATGGATGTCTGATACCAGCCAAGGACAACTAGTCGTCGATATATATGAAAAAGAAGAAGACTTAATTATTGAATCAACTATTGCTGGAGTAAAAGCTCAGGATATTGATATTACTATTGAGCCAGATCTAATTGTTATTAGGGGAGAAAGAAAAAAACCCAGAAAAGCAGAGAATAGACGATATTATTATCAAGAATGTTTCTGGGGTAAGTTCTCCCGAACACTTGTTTTGCCTTTTCCAATAAAACCTGATCAGGTTAAGGCTAATTTTAGAAATGGAATGCTAATCATTTCCTTGCCCAAGGCAGAAGAAAAAAGTAAACAAGTGCAGATAGAAGAATAATAAGAAAAAATGTGGAGAAGAAAGAAATCAACAAAGAGTTTTAAATACCAAAAAAGAGGCATTTTTTATTTAGTAATTATTTTAGTTATTATTGGAGGATATTTCTTTCTTTTTCAAGAGACTTATTCTTTGACCATTTATCCCCGAGTTTATTACGCAGACAATCTAAAATTAACAGGGTTAAAGATTAACGAAGCAAAGTCTTTAATGGAGATTTTAGTTAGGGAGATAGAGAAACAAGGATTTTCTTTTTCTGCTCAAACAGAACTAGGGGAGAAACAAATTATTATTCAACCTGCACAAATTGCTTTAACAGATCCAGACCTTAGCCGCCATTTAGTTTCTTTTGATGTAAACAAAACCTTAGAAAATGCTTTTCAGATTGGCAGAGGAGGTAATTTTTTCCAAAGAATCAAAAAAATAATTTTAAGCTTAACAAAAGATCAAATTGTAGATTTAGTCTTTGAAATAAATCAGGATGAAATTCGGCGAGTCTTAGAGGAAAATTTTAAAGAGTTAGAAAAGCCAGCTCAGAATGCCCATTTGTTAATTTCTAATCAAAAACTAGTTTTAGTACAAGAATCGGCCGGATTTATTTTAGACTATGACACATCTATTAAACAATTGGAAACAGAATTAAAAAGTTTTCAAAATAAAGAAATTAAAATTAATACCCTTTTCAAAGAGCCACAGATAAAAGCTGAGAATTCAGAGAAAGCTCTTAGTCAAGCTAAAGATTTGTTTAATTTAGCCCCTTACACTTTGGTCTATAAAAATAAAAAATGGATTTTACCTGATATTAAAATTGTAGAATGGTTTGAGTTTAAAAAGGGAGGATTTGGCAATGTTGTTTTAGGCTTTAACCAACAAATCATTCAAAAATATCTACAAGAGATTGCCAAAGAAGTGAATATTGATTTAATCAAGCCGCAGCTTGAAATAGAAAACGGACGAGTTATTGAATTTCAAGTTGGCAGGCCAGGTCTTGTTTTAGACCAGGAGAAAAATGCAACGATTATTTCTCAGGCGATTCTAAATAAAGAGAAACAAATAGAGTTAAAAGTAGACGAGACTGAACCTGTTCCTTTGTCTAAAGATATAGACTTGGGGATTAAAGAATTAATAGCAGAGGGAAATTCCAATTTTGCTGGAAGCCCTAAAAACAGAAGATATAATATTAAAATTGGAGCGGAAATATTACACGGAATTTTAATTGAACAAAATCAGGAATTTTCTTTACTTCAAGCCCTTGGAGAGATAAATAAAGAAGCGGGGTTTTTGCCAGAATTGGTTATTAAAGGAGATCGAACAGTTCCCGAATATGGCGGGGGGCTTTGCCAGATAGGAACAACAATGTTTCGTTTAGCCATTAATGCTGGTTTGCCAATTACGGAAAGAAGACCGCATTCGTATCGTGTTTTTTATTATGAACCGGCAGGTATGGATGCTACAATCTATAATCCTTGGCCGGATTTGAAATTTATTAATGACACCAACCATCATTTACTTCTGCAAACAGAGATTCAGGGAGATGAACTGATTTTTAAATTTTATGGAACTTCTGACGGCCGTCAGGTTGAAACAACTAAGCCTGAAATATTTAATATTGTTAAACCAGGACCTGTTCAATATATTGAGACCACTGATTTACCTCCAGGTGAAAAGAAAAAGGTTGAATCAGCCCATGCTGGAGCAAATGCAGAATTTAAAAACATAATAACTTTTCCTAATGGTGTTATAAGAGAAGAGATTTGGAAAAGTTATTATCGTCCCTGGCCAGAAGTCTGGCTGGTTGGGAAAGAAGATATAGAAATAGAATCTGAAGAAGAAATTATTAATTAAAAAATAAAATGAATATTACAGAACTTGCCAGAAGATTAAAAGTTACTCCTAATGAGCTTAAGCAAAATTTGCCAAAGCTGGGTTTTCATATTGGGCCAAGAGCAATTCAGATTCCTGACAAACAAGCGGAGAAGGTAATTAAAATTTGGCAAGAGAAGAAAGAGAAAGAAAAAGCTTTAGCTAAAATTAAAGAAAAAATTTCTCAGACAAATGGAAAAGAAAAAACACCTGAATCTCTTAAAGTGATCACTTTGCCCCCAACAATTCAAGTGTATCGTTTTGCGGAAAAATTATCCATGTCAGTGCCTAAAGTAATGGGTGAATTAATTAAAAATGGCATTTTGGCGAGCATTAATGAGAGTCTAGATTATGAGATTGCGGCGATTATCGCTGAAAACTTAGGGGTGAAGACTGTTAAAGGAGAAATAGAACAAGAAGATTCAACTCAATCCCTTAAGGACAGATTAGAAGAAATTTTAAAACAGGAGAACAAGAGAAATTTAGAACCAAGACCACCAGTAGTTGTGGTAATGGGCCATGTTGATCATGGAAAAAGTTCTATTCTTGACGCGATTAGACAAAGCAAAATTGTTGAGCAGGAAAAAGGAGGCATTACCCAGCATATCGGAGCTTATCAAGTAAAGAAAAATAATCATTTAATTACTTTTATAGATACGCCGGGACATGAGGCCTTTCAAAGCATGCGGGCCCGTGGAGGAGAACTCGCAGATATTGCTATTCTAGTGATAGCCGCTGATGACGGTGTCCTTCCTCAAACATTAGAGTCTGTAAAAATTATCCAGCAGCAAGGCTTGCCCTTTATTGTGGCAATTAACAAAATTGATAAGCCAGACGCAGATGTAGAAAAAGTAAAAAAAGGTCTGTCTGAAATTAATTTAATACCCGAGGACTGGGGAGGGAAAGTTATTTGTGTGCCGGTTTCTGCTAAAACAAAAAAAGGAATAGAAGATCTTTTAGAAACAATAAATTTGGTTTCAGAAATGGAAAAAGATAAATTACTTACTAATCCAAAGGGAGATTTGTTAGGTGTTGTGGTAGAATCTCATTTAGACTCGGGATTTGGACCAGTAGCCAGTGTAATTGTTTACCAGGGGACCCTTAAAAAGGGTGATAATGTTGTTATTGGCCAGACTTATGGTCGTTTACGCTCCCTTAAAGATCAGTTGGGAAATTTAATTAATGTTGCTAAGGCAAGCCTCCCGGTTCAGATTTATGGATTAAAAAGTTTACCTCAAGTAGGAGAATTAATACAAGTAATTAAAGATAGCCGCGAATTTAAAAAAAGAACCAAACAAATGATTAAGGGCCCCATACTTAAGCAAGAGGTTTTTGCTACAGGCTATTCTCAGGAAAAAGATACGGATAAATTAGTAAAATCAACAAAATATATAAATATTATTTTAAGAACCGATGTCGTTGGTTCTCTTGAAGCTATTACCCAAGATCTAAAAAAATTAGACCATCCAGAGGTGAAAATTAAGATTTTAAAAAAGGGTTTGGGAAATTTAACAGAGGCGGATGTTGATTTAGCCAAAGCTGCTCAAGCCTGGTTAATTAGTTTTGGAACACAGATTAGCAAGTCAGCCAAACAACTGGCTTATGAATTAAATTTAAAAGTAAATCATTATCAGGTTATTTATGATTTAACAGAAGACGTCAAAGAAGAAATGAATAAATTATTGTCCCCGGAAATTTCTGAAGAAAAAACAGGAAAGTTTGAGGTTTTAAAGATTTTTCAACAAACCGACAAAGAAATTATTTTAGGAGGAAGGGTTATTGAAGGCAAGATTATTAAAGATGGCGTTGCTCGGGTTTGGCAGACAGAAATTGTTAATGGAGAAAAAAAAGAACCGGAATTAAAAGGCGAAGGCAGATTAACTCAGTTGCAAATTAATAAAAAAGACGTTCAAGAAGTAAAATCGGGAACAGAATGTGGAATGAAATTTAAGGGACGAGTTAAAATAGAAATTGGCGATATTTTAGAAATTTATCAGGAGATCAAAAAGCAAAGAGAAATATAGGATTAAATAATTATTAAATAAAAATATGAAAGGAATAATTTTAGCAGGAGGAACAGGGAGTAGAATGTTTCCTTGTACTAAAGTTACAAATAAACATTTGCTTCCAGTCTATAATAAACCAATGGTTTATTATCCCTTAGAAACCTTAGCTAAAGCAGGAATAAAAGACGTTTTAATTGTTACTGGAGGAAATAGCCCAGGCGATTTTCTCAAGCTTTTAGGGAATGGTAAAAGTTTTAGCCTAAAAGAGCTTCATTATACGTATCAAGAGGGCTCAGGAGGTATTGCCGAAGCTTTGGGCTTGGCAGAAGATTTTGCAGACAATGGCAAGGTAGCAGTTATTTTAGGCGATAATATTTTTGAAGATGATATTTCTCAGGCAGTCAAAGATTTTGAAAAACAAAAATTAGGGGCCAAGCTTTTTTTAAAAAAAATTCCTGATCCAGAACGTTTTGGGGTGGCAGAAATTAAAGGTAAAAAGATAGTTAATATTGAAGAAAAGCCTAAAAATCCCAAAAGCAATTATGCTGTTACCGGGCTTTATATGTATAATGGTCAAGTATTTGATGTAATTAAAACATTGAAACCGTCTCAAAGGGGAGAATTAGAAATTACTGATGTAAATAATTTCTATATTAAACAAGAAACAGTTACTTATGAAGTTGTTAAAGGTTTTTGGTCAGACGCTGGGACGTTTGAATCTTTATTTAGAGCAACTAATTTAATAGAAAGAAAGATTTCCAGCAAATAGACTTGTTTATTTATCTAAATATGATAGAATAATTTCACTATGTTAAGGATAAAATTCAGCCGAAAAGGAAAAAAGAATCAACCATTTTTTCGCATAATCGTATTAGAAAAAAGCAAAGATCCTTTTGGGGATTTTTTAGAAGATTTAGGTTATTTAAATCCTTTAACAAAAAAAACTTCTCTTAAAGTTGACAGAATAAAACATTGGATTTCTCAAGGAGCTCAACCAACAGGTTCTGTTCATAATTTATTAATTAAAGAGGGAGTTATTAAGGCAGATAAAGTTAAAGTCACAAAAATTCATAAAAAGAAGACTGAACAACAAAAAACAAAAAAAGAAAAACAAGAAAAACCGAAAAACGAAGAAAAAGAAAAAGAGAAAGATCCAGTGATAAAAGAAGAAAAAAAGCAAGACAAAGAGGAGTTACAGGACAAGTCTTGACAACTCTTTTATTTCTGTTAGTATTAGAGCAGATTTCAATACAAGACCAGTCTTAAACAAGACAAGAAACCTTTATTTGAATTAATTCGGTTTCAAGAAAAGGTCGGTAGACTGCAAGGATGTATTTGTTCTTTGATTAATAGTTAATTTGAATATTAGTTTAAGTATATGGCAGAAAAACATTTAGATAAGGAATTCTTAGAACACCTGATTAAGGCTCTTGTCGCTCACCCAGAAGATGTTAAAATAACTCGCAACGTTGATGAGATGGGAGTTTTACTTTCTCTTAAGATTCACTCAGAAGACATGGGTCAGGTTATTGGCCGCCAGGGCTCAACCGCCCGCGCCATCAGATCCCTTTTACGCATTGTTGGCTTAAGAAACAATGCTCGCGTTAATCTTAAGATTGAAGAGCCAGAGGGTTCAACAAGACCCCCACGGGCAAGTGCAAGTGCAGGTGCAGGTGCAGGTGCAAGTGCAGGTGCAAGTGCAGATGCAAGTGCAGATGAAGAATTAAAATTATAGATTCACCCAATAAATGGGAGTAAAAGTCGTTACCCTATGGGTGGCGATTTTTACATCTTTTTAAAAAAAATAAATAATGCGTTTTGAAATTGTTACCATCTTTCCTAATATTTTTGATTCTTTTTTAAAAACATCAATTATTAAGCGAGCCAAAGACAAGAGATTGATTAATATCAAAATTCACGATTTAAGAAAATGGGCTGCAGACAAACATAAAACAATTGATGACAAGCCCTATGGTGGCGGTCCAGGCATGATTTTTAAAGTAGACACGGTTTACAAGGCTTTAAAAAGTTTAAATAAAGAGAAAAAACAAAAACAAACAATAGTTCTTTTAACTCCCAAGGGCAAACAGTTTGATCAAAAAATGGCGAAAAAATTATCAAAAAAAGACAGAATTATTCTTATTTGTGGAAGGTATGAAGGATTTGATCATAGAATAAATAAACTTGTTGATGAACGAATTTCCATAGGTCCATATATTTTAAATGGTGGCGAGGTTCCAGCCATGACCTTAATAGAAGCGATGACTCGATTACTTCCAAAAGTAATTAGAGAAGAGTCTTTAAAAGAAGAGAGTTTTGAATTTTTTAAAAATAGATCAGAATATCCTCAATATACTCGCCCAGAGGTCTTTACATATAAAGACAAATCTGGTAAGCTAAAAACATTAAAAGTGCCTAAAGTTCTGCTTTCAGGAAATCACGCAAAGATTAAAGAATGGAAGGAAAGGCACATATTTTAATAAAAAGTTCTTTTACAATAAAATGAAGAATTTCTCGAAGACAGAGAAAAAACCATTATATTCCTTTAACATTTTTTTATTTTTATTTAAACTCTTATTAAGAGAGTTTGATCCTGGCTCAGGATGAACGCTGGCGGCGTGTCTAAGGCATGCAAGTCGAACGGTTTGATTTATCAAGCCGTGGCAAACGGGAGAGTAACACATTAGTAATCTACCGGAAAGAGGGGAATAACCTTGAGAAATCAGGGCTAATACCCCATGTGATCTTAAAGTTGATCTTTATGATTAAAGCGAGCAATCGCGCTTTCTGAGGAGCTTATGACCTATCAGGTTGTTGGTGGGGTAAAAGCCTACCAAGCCAATGACGGGTAGCGGGTGTGAGAGCATGACCCGCCTCATTGAGACTGAGACACTGCTCAATCTCCTACGGGGGGCTGCAGTCAAGAATCTTCCTCAATGGCCGAAAGGCTGAAGGAGCGACGCCGCGTGCAGGACGAAACTCTTCGGAGCGTAAACTGCTTTTCTGGGGGAACAAGCTTCGGTTGAGTGTACCTCAGGAATAAGTCGCAGCTAACTTCGTGCCAGCAGCTGCGGTAAGACGAAGGCGACAAGCGTTATCCGGATTCACTGGGCGTAAAGAGTGTGTAGGCGGTTTAATAAGTTTTTAGTTAAAGCCCTTTGCTTAACATTGGGAGTGCTAAGAAAACTGTTAAACTAGAGGTCGGGAGAGGCAAGCGGAACTGCCGGTGTAGGGGTAGAATCCGTTAATATCGGCAGGAACACCAAAAGCGAAGGCAGCTTGCTAGAACGATTCTGACGCTGAGACACGAAAGCGTGGGGAGAGAACGGGATTAGATACCCCGGTATTCCACGCCGTAAACGATGGATGTTGGACATTGGAAGTGTCGACCCTTTCAGTGTCGCTATAAATAAGCTAACGCGTTAAACATCCCGCCTGGGAAGTACGGCCGCAAGGCTAAAACTCAAAGGAATAGACGGGAGCCCGCACAAGCGGTGGATCATGTGGTTTAATTCGACGCTAAGCGAAGAACCTCACCAGGGCTTGACTCGCTAGGTTGTAGATTGGCCGAAAGGTTGATTGACCGTAAAATCGGAACCTAGTACAGGTGCTGCATGGTTGTCGTCAGCTCGTGCTGTGAAGTGTACCGTTAAGTCGGAAAACGAGCGCAACCCCTACTCTTAATTGCCATCGTTCCTTTATTGGAAGCTGGGCACTCTAAGAGGACTGCCAGTGATGAACTGGAGGAAGGTGGGGACGACGTCAAATCAGCATGGCCCTTATGCCCTGGGCAACACACGTGATACAATGGCTAGTACAAAGGGTTTGCAAAATCGTAAGGTGGAGCTAATCCCATCAAAGCTAGTCTTAGTTCGGATTGAGGTCTGCAACTCGACCTCATGAAGCCGGAATCGCTAGTAACCGTATATCAGAACGGTACGGTGAATACGTTCTCGGGCTTTGTACTCACTGCCCGTCACGCCAAGGAAGTCGGCAATACCCGAAA